>Ga0181465_100530_pt1 | contig 15514 bp, 11 predicted proteins | sample InSIn3gowninarea_FD_119076 | JGI IMG/M metagenome (GOLD analysis project Ga0181465, IMG submission 119076) | Clean room microbial communities from NASA Spacecraft Assembly Facility at Jet Propulsion Laboratory, Pasadena, California, USA -... ... | reverse complement strand
CAAGTTGAGATATGAACGAGGGACGGTGTCAAACAGAACCACTTCCTTGTCGGTCAATACATTTGCTGCCTCGCTCACACCTTCCCTCTCGTGCTACAACCTGGTCCTGCCTGCCTGATCCATTCGTACTTGGTGTAGGTTCTGCAGGCTATGAGTTATTCAAATTGCACACGAATGCAGGTCTGAATCCTGGATAGTGGTCTGGCTTTGTTGATCAGTCACTGATTGCGTGTTGCATCCGTGGGAGCTAAGGGGCATGGACAACTCTTGACACTCTCGCGTATGACCAGGATGACTCCCAATCACGGGACCATAAATGCTATGCCATGCAAGGAAGTGGTTCTGTTTGACACCGTCCCTCGTTCATATCTCAACTTGGCGTACTCTCTTACGCATTCTTCTCATTACTAATTTGGTGTGAGACTTAAGCAATTTGTCCAAGATGGACCTTGACAGGCTTTCTGATCAACGCTCTCCCAGCTCAATACATGAAATGACAAGACTACCGAACTTCGAAAAGATACTACGACCTTCCGAACGAGGGCTGACCGACGGAATCGATGAAGTCAAAGGGAGCAGTGCGGCTGAGACACGACTGGTCCGGAAGCTCGACTATCATGTTATGGTATGCGAGTTGAACTCTTGACGCAGCGCAGCCACTAACATGCCGAAGCCAATCTTGTGGGCGATGTATTTTCTCAACATCGTTGATCGAACCGCTCTACCTCAAGCAAGACTTAATACACTAGAAAGAGACTTGAACCTGAACGGCGTCCAGTACAATACGGCTGTGGCAGTCCTTTTCGCTGGTTATTTACTCATGCAAGTGCCTTCGAACATGTTCTTGACCAGAACGAAGCCATCTATATACCTACCTATCTGTATGGTTGCATGGGCAGTTATGACGGCCTGCACAGCTCTGGTCAAGAGTTATGGCGGACTATGTACGTGCAGTGGAATGGTATCAGTGAGGAGCTACACTGACCTTCAATCCCAGTGGCGATTTGTTTTTGTCTAGGTTTCACCGAGGCAGGCTTTTACCCAGGTGCTCTTTATCTTCTCTCAGTAAGCCGAAACTAATGTCCAATGGGCTATTCAGGATTGACCAAACGTAGGTTTTCTACACTCGTAGTGAGCTGACTATCTGGATCGCCATCCTATACACTGGCTTGGTCACCGCCACGAGTTGCTCCGGCCTCATCGCTGCAGCAATATTTGCAACACTTGATGAGTCTCATGATATAGCTGGCTGGCGATGGCTCTACATCATCGTTGGTATCGTTACCTTTGGAGTTGCCATGGTCAGCTTTTTCCTCCTGCCGAACGATCCATCGGAAACGTCTTGGTTGTCTAAAGAAGAACGTGAACTGGTTGTTATCCGCATCCATCGGGACAGTCTCAGCTCCCAGGCTCGCGGCCCAATATGGGAAGGCTTCAAGCAGGCTTGCACAGATCCGAAAACATGGCTCTTCTGCCTCATATTTAACCTTAACATATCGACCTGCTCATTTGTCAATTTCTTCCCTACCATCGTCAAGTCTCTAGGCTTCACATCGAACGTGACTGCTTTACTCCTTACAGCACCACCATATGTGCTCTCTGCCTTGACAAGTATACCTCTGGCATGGTCGTCTGGCCACTTTAAGGAGCGAACCTGGCACATCACTGCGGGCTTCTCTGTCGCTGTGGTGGGCTTTGTAGTCTCCTGCTCGAATATGAGCATCGGTGCTAGGTACGCATCGACCTTTCTCTACACAACTGGTGCATACTCTGTCACTCCAATCATCCTATCCTGGATCCCTGCTACACTTGGTCAAACGCCCGAAAAGAAGGCGGTGGCATTAAGTTTGGTCAATGTTCTAGGAAATGCAGCGTACATTTACGGTGCATACTTATGGCCTGAAGGAGATTCTCCCAAATATTCAATTGGGTTCAGCTCAATGGTAGCCTTCGCCGTAGGAGGCATAGCTTGTGTATGGGTGATGAAGTCTTGGCTGATGCACTTGAACAGAAAGCTGAAAAGACAACGCGAGGATAGTCGGCCGGTGTATTCATATTGAACAAAGATTGACGCAGCTGCTACCAATCTGTCTTTTAAAATATGTGGTCGGAGCTATAATGCCCACTCAGCGCGGTCCCTACATCTTAGAATGTTGGAATGTATCAGTTTTCAATGTCGGTAGCAATCTAGTATGAGCAGGGAACCAGGGTCTCTTCGCGCACGTGGATTGAACAGCTCTGGTAGGTCCGACTCACCGGTCCATGCAGGCTCGTTCATTCCCTTGCCTATACATATGATTAAGCGTTGCTAAATTTAGTGGCACTTTGGTCAGCCACGGAAAGTTTAGGGCTAGGTTAATAGTGGAAGCTAAGCCCTGGCCCTGCATTTAGCGGAATTCTAAATGTGTGCCTCGTTCGTTGCACTTTTCAGTGACTGCTCGGCCGCATATTCAGTCTCGGCAGTCACAGAGAAACGACGACGCAAGATGACCTATCAGGTGCTTGTTGCTTGAGCAGGAGAGACGACAGCGCAGAGATGGGTCAGAGGCTTGCATAATGTGTGAGGTCGTTCAGCCACATGTGTTGAGCGAACATATACAGACTGCCAATAAAGTCATCTTTGCTTGAATGAGTCTCAACTTGCCTCCATAGCAAAGCTTACTTGCATTTACGGGAAGGACTGATGACCGCGGAGGAAGCCTGGGTATTCTGCGGGCCAATACACGGTGTATGGACGTGCTCCGAGCAACTAGGCTATTGTTAAATGAATATTGAAGGAATTGACAGGCGCCCGATTATGAAGCCGTCCGCTTTTTCGGGACAAGTTCTTGCTGTGCATCCCCACCCAAGAAACCCAAGCCTCATCGCCGCCGCAACTCAAACTGGCAGTGTTACAGCCCTCAGCCGCTGCAGTCGCGTAGTCTAGGCCACACATCAATCCTCTGTCTTTAGTGCTGACTTTGCTTCTTGTCATTTATCACTTCTTGTTTCCTGCAATTCGCGTTGGTTGATCATCTCGCTTTCGCATAGTAACAGTATTCACGACTTCGTCGCTGCCTCGACATCTCTCTCGACCACTTCATTCGCCGCGAAGCACTATCTCCGTTCAGCCTCACATTCGCCATTATGGTTCAAGCAGGTCGTGTTGCGTGTATCTTCACACCTTTTGCCCTCACGATTGGGGCGTTAGTGTGCATCATACTAGTATTTCTGGCGGGATCAATAAACCGAAACACCACGCTGGATGATTTCTACTTCGCCAAGGTCAGTGCGCGCTTCGGCACCACCTACTGGAGAACAGACCACTGACTAGGTTACAGCTCGATTTGACCAATTTTACAACGACGGCGTCGGCCAATTTAGCAGGTAGCAGCACTGCCTCGAATCTCACGGTGCTGACTGGCGCCCTCCAAGCGGCAAAGCAAGAGCTGGATATGAAAGATTATTACACCATTTACTTGAGGGGATACTGCGGCTGGAATGGAAACGATGTGTATGCCAACTGCAGTTCACCCAAAGCGATATTCTGGTTCGATCCCATTTCTGTCTGGGGTCTTGACTCCAACACCACTGGTCAGGCCATCGAACAAGTTCTACCAGAGTCCCTCCGAACTGGCTTGGCGACGTATGAGAAGGTCAGCAAAGCCATGGCAGTGACCTACCTTGTCGCGCTTGCCACCACATGCCTGACAATACTGGTCGGCATATCTGCCATTTTCTCTCGATGGGGCTCCTTCGCAACGACTATCTTTGCCGCAGCCTCTGCTGTTTTTCTGCTCGCCAGTTCGGCGATTGCAATTGCACTGTTTGCTACGCTCAAGACCGTTCTGAACAAAGAACTCGAGGCAGACTATGGAATTACGACCAGCACCGGTAGCAAGGGACTGATTGTGAGCTGGATTGGAACGGCTTTGGCAATTGGCTCGGGCTTCTTCTGGCTTCTCTCGGTCTGCTTTTGTTCAGGAAAGAGTCCCTTCAATCCAGGTAGCAAGGATGCTCGACGAACGAGAGCTGAGAAGACACCCTACACATATGAAAGAGTCGGGAGCCCGTACCTTGGACCTCAGGGTGATCAAGCGGTACCTCTGGGCAACATGGGTTACAACGCCGGCCCACAGGTGCAAAAGCAAACCGCCTACGAGCCGTTCCGACATTCGTAAAGTATACTTCGATATTTGAGAGGCAGTGAAGCGGGAACTCGTGAGTTGGGACGGGGTCATCGTAGTGTCTGGTGTACATGGAGCGTTTCACAAGTGCTTGAATGTATGCATAATAGCTAGGCAATCTTTGGCGAGCAAGTATAAGTATTCGCAAAGATACTGAGAACAACCTTGACGTCTCCTCGATTGTATTTCGATGAAGTTCATTATATCCGAGGAAGCCATAGTCGTGGTGGCTTCCGAGCTTCATTGTCTTGTCCCACCCACATCACGTAATTCTGGACATCAAAATCAGCTGGATCCAACCTCTCCATGGAAAGGCCTTCTCCCGTTCGGCTTGCAAGTTCACTCTTTCGGATCCGAGGTGCTAGTCTCATGTTGGCTGCGTCTGAGGTGACTCAGACGTGATCGAGACAAGGCTCGGCATGCAACATTGGCTGTGTCCGAGATCCTCTTGGACCAGTTATCGTGTCCGCTATTTGCCAGGTGGAGATCTAAAATACACAAGTTGACTAAATCGCTGATCTTTAGCTTCGAGTTCGTATTATTGCTACCTCGTCAAGACATCCAATTAGAATCCTACATGGCTAGCTGTAGTAACGAACTGAACTCCCTTCATGTGACGTGAAGAGAGGTGGAATACTGAATGTCAGTACCAGCAGCCAAGAGCTTGAGCAGGCAAATACCTTCACCAGTGTTGCACCCCGATCAAAATCTATCCACTTGCCACCATCGTCATAATTTGTTACTCATCTACACGAATTTTGCTTCCGCCATGCATTTCCACCTACAATAGTTTTTTTTTAAATTTATTGACCTCCATTACGACTTATAGACGGTACAAGTCGTTTGAATAATCGATGGCCGAGTCTGCTGCTGAATCCTAATACCTCGTGCCCCTCCCCGCCATGTTCGACGCTACGACTACCTCATTTGCCATTTCAATCGCTTGCGTGACGCTCGTTGCACTCAGCTCAATTGCCCATGTCTCCAGCTTGACCCGACAAGGTCGTACCGCCAAGCACAAGTATGAAGCTCTCGTAGACCGGTATGAGGACGAGGATGGAGAGGCTACCGAACAATCTGTGGAGGATTTCTCCGACCGCATTCAGCGTTTCGTTCTTGCGCTAGGGAGTGCTGCTGCAGTCGCTGTTGCCGCTGCCTCAGCCGTTTTGATTACTACGCGGTCAGAAACTGCCGGTGCTTACCAATTGATAGTTCAGCAGTGGCTTCAATTTGCATCATGGGTGCGTTTCTGTTCATCAATGAGAGAGGTCTGAGTACTGACAGAAAGCAGATTTTCATTCTGGTCCAGTCTTGCAACATTTACATTACTCCCCTTTCTATTGACCGATCTCAACTAGGTATTTGGACTGGGCTTTCTGCACTCTTGCTGGTGATCGCATTGCCTATCGAGAACCTCACCCTCTGGTTCTCTGGCGCTTATCCCGAGCCATACAACCTATTTGGCGCCTTTTCCATTACTCAATTCGCTCTCGCAGTTATCCTCTTCTTTACCAGCTTTGCGCTCCCACGCCGACCTGAAGTCTACAAAGATGGTAAAGTCGTCGATCGGGAGTATACCGTCTCCCTCCTGGAAAGATATACCTTCTCCTGGCCCGCACCTGTGCTCAATTATGCAGTCAAGAACCGGTCACTCACTACTGACGATCTTCCTATGATCGCTCACAATACTCGGGCACGGACACTACTCGAGAGGTTTGACGCAGTTGGCAAGAAAGACAAGCTTTGGAAGCAGATATTCGGGGCATTCAGAAACGCCTTGCTGGCTCAATGGGGCCTTCAATTCATTGCATCTTTCACCAACTTCCTTCCTCAATCCGTCCTTTATCTCGTGCTTCGCCTGTTAGAGGAACGCGATAATGGTGCTCACAACCAGCCTCAGCTGTGGCTTGCCGCTATTGGCATTGGCCTTGCGGTTGGTCTTGGCGCTTGGATCGAGAGCTTGTTGTTCTACACTTGTTACCTCAAACTCGGCATACCCATGTATGAGCAGCTGGCTGCTGTTATCTTTGCGAAGGCTATACGCAAGAAAGATGTGAAGAGCGCTGCAAAGGTGGATCAGGATGCGGAGATCAAAGGTGACTTTACAATGAATAAGCAATCGGGGCCAAAAGACGAGGACACTGCTGTCAATCCAGATGAGGAGGACGATGACGATGATGAGGAAGTTACTAAGAGCAAACAAGGTACCATCAATCTGATCGGTGTGGATGGAAAACGAATTTCCGACTTCGCAACTTACAATTACATCTTCCTGGGTTCTGCATTGAAGTTAATCATTGCCATTGCATTCCTGGCTAAGCTTATCGGTTGGATACCGATGCTCTGTGGCTTTGCCGTGCCTGCGCTTATCACCCCTGCCAACTGGTTCATCAGCAAGAAGTATGGTGAGGCGCAGGATGACCTGATGAAGTATCGAGACCAGAAATTGGCTGTTGTTACCGAAGCACTCCAAGGAATTCGGCAAATCAAGTTCTCTGCGTTGGAGAAAGACTGGTACGAGAAAATTCTCAAAACACGAAAAAAGGAACTCAATCAGCAATGGCGATCATTCTATTTCGACGGGATGCTTATTTCCATCTGGATTTTTGGTCCGACTTGCATGAGTGCAGTTGCTTTGGCATCATATGCTCTGCTTAATGGAGGCCTGTCCGCTTCTGTTGCATTTACAACATTATCGGTGTTCGAGGCTATTGAGATGACACTAGCGGTAGTGCCTGAAATGATTACTGACCTCTTCGATGCCATAGTCTCTGCACGTCGTGTACAAAATTACCTAGATTCGGCTGAACTCGAACAAACAACTCTACCTGGAGATGCTATCATTTTCAAAAACGCCACTGTCTCTTGGCCTTCCGATGAGCAAGAGCAAACTTCGGACGATCGTGTTTTCAATTTACATGATCTGAACCTCGACCTTTCACATGGGTGAGCTCAATGTCATCTCTGGAAAGACTGGCTCTGGAAAATCCCTGTTGTTATCAGCTATTATCGGAGAGGCTGATATCCTTGGAGGTAAAGTGACTATTCCGCAGCCTCCCCCAGCGTCTCAGCGTTTCGACTCAAAGGCAAACAGTGCCAACTGGATCATTCCAGAGTCCTCTGCATACGTCAGTCAGATACCTTGGATCGAGAATGCGACTCTAAAGGACAATATACTTTTCGGCCTGCCTTACGACAAGAAGCGTTACAATATGGTCCTGTCGGCTGCTGCTCTCGAAAAGGATTTGGCGATGTTACAAGATGGAGATATGACCGACATTGGCGCCAATGGTATCAATCTTTCTGGTGGCCAGAAATGGCGTGCCAGTTTCGCCCGAGCTTTGTACAGTAGAGCAGGCATCCTAGTACTCGACGACATTTTCAGTGCAGTCGACGCACACGTAGGACGCCAGCTGTTCGAGAACGCACTAACAGGAGAGCTGTGTCAGGGTCGGACTCGCATCTTGGTGACCCACCACGTTGCATTGTGCTTACCAGCGACCAAATACTTAGTACTTCTTGGTGAAGGTCGAGCACTGCACGCAGGCACTGTCGAAGAACTGCGTGCATCGGGCCATCTAAGCGAGATTTTAGCTCACGACGTTGCCGAGCAGCAGAAGGCAGAGAAAGAGGCGGAGACAGAAGAGGCTGTTATTATTGATGATGGCGGCCATGATTTAGCGAGGACTGTCACAAATCAATCTCGTGACTCTCGACGGTATTCGGCACAGAATCAAGAAGCCACGCTCGTGAGATCTATATCTCGTGTAAACACTATCCCCGAAGATGGTAACACGATGCAGGAAAGGACGCAACCAAAGAAATTCACTGAAGAGGAGGGCAGAGAAACTGGCTCAATTGGCCTCGAAGTTTACAAGACATACATTAAAGCATGCCGTGGATATCTATATTGGAGTATGCTCGGCGCCATCTTTCTATCGTGGATAGCAGTTTTTTTGGGCCGATCGTACTGGGTGTCACACTGGACTCGACAATACGAGACTCAAGGGGAAGAAACCCATCAATCGACGATTCTTCAATTGTCGTCACCTTGGCATCAGGCCTCTCGCTCTACGACACACCGATACAATAGTTTGCTTGCCGACAAGCAACAGCATGACACGATGTATTACGTTGGAGTTTATCTTGCTATTTCCCTCTGTGCATGGCTAATTGGTACTACACGATATTTTACCGTCTACATCGCCTCCATTCGGGGGTCAAAAGTAATGTTTGAAAAGCTGACAAGCACTATTCTTCGGGCGCCGCTGCGGTTCCTGGATACTACACCTGTCGGGAGAATTACCAACCGCTTCACAGCCGATTTCAACATGATCGATTCCCGCATGGCCAACGACCTCAGTTTTTTGTTTCACTGCACCATTTCGACAGTGTCCGTCCTTATAGCTGGCCTATTTGTGTCACCATATATGCTGCTGTTCGCTTTCGCTTTGTTGTTAGGCTCAGCATATTTTGCCAGACGCTTCCTCAGAGGTGCTCGTGAAGTGAAACGGCTAGAGTCAAACAGCAAATCCCCGATCTTTGAACAGTTTGGATCAGTGTTGTCCGGAATCGGCACGATTCGCACGTTTGACAAGACCGATTCGTATCTACAGAGGATGTTCGACAGAATCAACACGCATTGCGTTTGCAGTTGGCACGTGTTTGCCTTCAATCGATGGATGAGCTTTAGAGCAAATATGCTTGGAGCGTTTTTCAGCTTCTCGACAGCTGCTCTGATCGTTTCACTGAAAGGAATCGACGCACCTATAGCTGGATTCGTGTTAAGCTTCTCGCTTGAGCTCTCGGACAGCGTTATATGGGCGCTTAGGCAGTATGCCAACGTTGAGCTGAACTTCAATGCAGTTGAAAGGGTAGTGGAATACTCGAATCTAGAAACGGAAGACCAAAGTGGTGAGGAAGTTCCAGCAGCCTGGCCAACGAAGGGTGAGATCGAGGCCGACAAACTCGTTGTTAGTTATGCAAAAGACCTGCCACCAGTGTTGAAGAACCTCACGTTCTCCGTTAATGCCAACGAAAGAGTTGGTGTTGTAGGCAGAACAGGAGCAGGCAAGTCCAGCTTAACACTCGCACTGTTTAGATTCCTCGAACCACAATCAGGAGCAATCAGGATTGATGGCATCGACATCTCTAAGATCAAACTCTACGACCTCCGAAGCCGACTTGCAATCATTCCCCAAGATCCAGTCCTCTTCTCCGGCACCGTCAGAAGCAATCTAGACCCCTTCGAGCAGCACACAGACGTCGAACTCAGAGACGCCCTAGCACGAGTCCATCTAACAGACCCCTCACTGTCCTCCACTCAAGCGTCCGGCTCAGCCACCCCAATTCCCCAACCACCACCATCGTCCTCAGCATCCAACACAGCCGTCACCGCCACCACACCTTCACCAGAAATAGTAACACCACCAAACACAAACACAGCAATAACCCTCTCAACCCGCATATCCGAATCAGGCCTCAACCTCTCCCAAGGCCAACGTCAACTCCTCTGCCTCGCGCGCGCAATCGTTTCGAGGCCGCGCATCCTCGTCCTCGACGAAGCAACATCCTCCGTCGACATGGCCACAGACAAACTGATTCAAAAATCCATCCGCGAGGAGTTCGGTGGAAGATGTACATTGATTGTGATTGCGCATCGATTGAGTACTATTGCAGACTTTGATCGGATTCTTGTGCTTGGGGGTGGGGAGGTTTTGGAGTATGATACGCCGAAGCGGTTGTATGAGAATAAAAATGGGAAGGAGGGTGGGTTTAGGGAGATGGTTGAGAAGAGTGGGGAGAAGGGGGAGCTTGAGGACGTTATCCTTGGGAAGAATAATTGAAGATGAAATTCTGGGAATCTAATTCCGTGAACGAGTGGGTGGATCTCGATTAATGTTAATACGAGTAGAAAAGTCTAGCGATTTGGAACACAGTACGTCCCTGTGTGGGAGCTATAGATTTGAATTTGAAAGTTACATAGGTATAGAGCTACGTACCTTTATACTATTGTGCCATACCTAGGTGGACATTCTGCAATATGGCACGACCTGGCATTTTGCCTACCTAAGTAGGTCAGGTAACTTCAGTATCAGAAGCTCTCGTGTACCAAGGTCGCAACAAATGTTCATCTAAATGTACGTACTTCATAGTTATCATAACTTAGATGCTACGCATATAACTATGTATACGTAAACACGCATGCATATGAGCTGCATGCACCTATACTATAGCCACTCAACCTCCGCGCCGACCAAATAAGTGAGTCGGCGGGTGTACACTATAGAGGTTGTGCGTCGATCGCTCCACTGACCAAGGTATGTTAATTTTAAGGAAGGGATGAAGTAATATGCGATGTGGACGATGGCATGAATCTAGTAGAATACTCCGAGAAATACGTAGATATGTCCATTCTTGAATTATATATGTTTATACACTTTTTCGCCCCCTTGAACGCATTGATGTAAGGACACAAGAGCAGTGGTCACCCAAGATATCACACGGTAGTCTACCAACTTGGGTAGTACCCGCGATCTCGATACTATCTCCACTCAAAGTGCCTCAATACTCTTCAGTAAAGCATCAATCGATGCATCTCCAACATCAGTCCTGCCATCATCCTGCAGTAATGCAGCAACATCACTCAGAATACCCAGCGGCATTGCCTGATCGTCACTGCCTTCCTCCTCCTTGACTTTAAGTTTCTGGCTGATTCGACTCGTATGTTCCCACTCATGCGCCGCTTCCTCAGCTCGATCAATGACAGTCTTGGAAATACCACACATAGCTGCGCAATGCATTCCGAAACTACCTTCTGCAGTACCGTCCTCGAGTTTGTATAGGAATGTAACACGTCGTTCTTCGTCGTCGACTAGAATTTGCATTCGTTTTGAGATTACTTCTGGATGATATCTGAATTCGGCGCCCAGGGAATGGTAGTGTGTTGCGAAGTAGCCCATGCAGCCGACGTGGCTGGCTAGGTGGTGTAGCACTGCTTCCGCTACAGCGACACCATCGTGGCTGGATGTTCCTCTGCCAAGTTCGTCGAGGATGACGAGAGAACGAGGTGTAGCTTCTGTCAAGATCTTCTTTGTTTCGGCGAGCTCAACGAAGAAAGTGGATTGAGCTGCGAAGATGTGGTCTTGAGCTCCGAGCCGTGACATAATCCTGTCAACTGGTGTAAGTCGTGCTGACTCGCAAGGCACGTAACAGCCAATCTGGGCCATGATTACAGCTATGCACGTCATTCGTAGGACTGTGGATTTACCAGCTGCATTGGCACCGGTGAGCAAGGTGAGGTTTGCAATATCACCACCAAGCACAATGTCGTTGGGAATGAAATCGTCTACCTTGTCAAGTAGACAGGGATGTCTCAATTCTTTCAACTCGACAACAGATCTCTCATCGTCGACAAATTGTGGTCGACACGCTGGCTGTCCCAAGCTTGAGCTTGCTTTCGCCAATGAGATAAGACAGTCCAGCTGTGCAATAATTTTTACTGCAGCGAGCCAGATTTCATAGTCCTCATCGAAACGCGCGTAGAAGCGGCCTGCAACCTCTTTGACGATTTTCGAGTGGGTTTCTTGAGCTTCTTGCAGCTCGCGAACCTGTTTTCGCAGCTCTTGGAAGTAGTACCGCTTAACCTGTTTGGTGGCAGACATTTGGTCCCAGTCTTTTGGAACCTTCGAAGCAACCTTGATTGGCACCTCCATCTGCATAATTTCCTTGCCGTTGTCACGGTAGCATACTGCACTAGAACCAAGTTGCTTGCGCCACTTATTGAGAATGTCCTCGAAGCCTTGCTGAATCGATTCGATATAATCTTGAGACTCATCGAAATCTTCTTCAACACCTCTTTCCGGAACCAGAACGCCAGCTTCCTTGGCCTTGTTCCGATCGAAAGCTGTATGCCAATATTTGAGCCGACTCCGTAATTCTGGCATGGCAGAGATGAGCTGGCCTATCACACCCTCATTCTCCGTGTTCTTTCCTTGCCCCTCTTTCAGCAGAGATATAGTATGCTCTATCTGCTCAAAGCCTTCCAGAACGCGTACAAAGTCTTGAGCCTTGCAAATGCCCGCATGGATTCTCGAGATCAGTCGCTCAAGATCGGGCATCTTAGCCATTTGAACAGTGAATCTATCACGTGTCTTATGATCGGCATTGAGAGAGTCGACAGCATCGAGACGAGCATTGATTTTCTTCGTGTCCATCAATGGATGGCAAACCCATTGTTTGAACATCCTCTTTCCGAATGGGGTCATGCACCTATTAAGTAGCTGGAACAACGTCCCGTCGACACCTCCATCGAAAGAGTTGGCGAAGACTTCCAGGTTGATCAGAGTCTGGCCATCAAGGACGAGGCTGGTCGCTTTCTTGATTGGATCGTAGGCTTCGAACTTGCCCATAGTGACTAGATTATGTTCAATCTTGAGGCTTCGCAAATACCAGATGAGACCTCCCAAGGCTGACATCAGTAGATCTTTGTCCTTCGATTCTTCAAGCACTTTTGGCCACTGTTGAGGAAAGTACTCGCTGGCTTCAATCTCTTTAATGGTGATGTGACCCTCCCAGAATTCTTTGCCTGGCTTAAGATGATTCCAGATTGTGGTTGGCCCAGTATTGTTCTTCAGAATTCGCAGTGTCTTGACTGAAAGCCCACCTTTCTCTAACAGTAGCTCTTGTGGTCTTGTCTGAGCAACGAATGTTTCGAAACGTGTCAGATCACTATCGTCAATGAACTCAGTGACATGAAATTGGCCAGTAGCTGTGTCCACAAAGGCTATACCAAACGCAGGCAGATCATCAATCTCAGACTCCTTGATCGAAACGCACCATGTCGACATGTCGTCTTGTAACATAGCACCATCAACAAGAGTGCCGGCCGTGAGCACACATGCCAGTTCGCGTCTGATGACTTGTTCTTTAGCCCCCTTTTTGACATTGCTATCTTTTTCATCCCTTTCTCTCATGTCTTTACCTAGAGCTGTTTCTTGTTGATCCACTCGGGCAATCTTGAAGCCTTTGGCCACAAACTGGTTTGCCCACAATTCTAAGCTTGACTCCGGCACACCCACCATACGCATGTTGACTCGATCGGTAAGTTTCAGGTCGAACAGCTGGTGTCCAACAGTCGCATCATTCTCGTATAGCTCGTAGAATTTGCCTTTCTTGAAGAAGACAATAGTGTCCCAGAACTTCTGCTTGATCTCCCAGTATTGCTTCTCGAACGGAGAAAATTGTGTCCACGCGTTAGGTGGTATGTATAGTGTCCGGGGATCATAGTCCGGATGACCTATAGGGATACGGTCAAGGTCCTGTATCGCTTCGAGCCATGGATATCGAGCGCTTGGCTCGGTCATATGTGCCTTTTGTTTCTTGTTGCTCGCTCCAGGTTTCTTCGAGGGTAAGTTTGCAGACCTCGGTCGAAGTGGCTGCGGATTTTCTGGGTCGAATTTCCACTGTTGAGCCGTCGATGTGTCAGGTATGTCAAGGTCCATGTCGATATCTGCTTTTGCCTCAGATTCATCTTCTTTAATCTCAGGGGATTGCTTTCGAGAAGTGAGTTTAGACGACCTCTTCCGTTTAGCAGGCTTCACTTCCTCCTCAGAATCGTCCGGAGCAACAAAGTCGTCGAGATCTGGCAATGTCAGTTCGAGTATTCTATCATTGAATCTTTGTGTTACCATCTTCCACGTTGTTTTCTTGCTCATAGACATCTTCATCAGCACTTTCCGATAACTTGCGTCTCTTCACCGGCGGCTTGCGTACGGTCGACTTCGCCTTGAAGATATCCTCATCGTCCGTTCCTTCACTATCGGAATCGACGTAGTTGATTTTCTTACTCTTGGCCTAAGGATCAAATCAGACATGTTATCGAGGAGCCATTATCCATACATACTCTTCTGGATGGTGTGCCTAAACCATTTGGAACGTTTTGAGTCTGACTTCCGTCAGCTGAAAGTGGTGATGGCAGCCCTTGGGCAATGCGAGGACTAGCCTTCACATCCTCAACTTCGCGGACTTCTGGTTCCGGTGCATCGCTGCTCGGTACCGGAGTCAGATCCCTTGTAGATGTGACCCGGTTGAAATTGGGTTTACTGCCGAGAGGTTTCCGAGGACTCGAACGCTCAGGGAGGTTCACAACGCCGGCAGTGTTTGGTGTCTTGGAGAAAAATGAGTGTATCGACTTTTGGTTGACTGAGGAGGAATTGGACTTTTTCAAAGTTGCTGGTGTGGGAGCGCTCGGTGTTGATGGTTTTCTAGCCATGACGGACGACAGAAGACTGGTGAAACGCTCAGACGTTCATAGATTGACAAGCAATAGGAAAAGGTAATGTTCAAATACAGATCGGATCTGAGACTCGAAGACGGTAAACGACGTGCAGAAGAACGCGTTCTGGACAAAAACGGGCCACAATCGCGTTTTGGACGCGTATCAAACGTGTAACTTCTATATAGACGCTACTCGGGACCTTCGCTTATTCTCCTTGATCGTGTATACCCGGCTATATGAAATACATGGATGCCACATTCGAAAGTTAAGCGTGAGACTTCGCGTCCGCACGGAGATTGAATCATGTTCAATTCTACAAGCGAAGCCCGCAGCAAGGCACGGCAAAAAGCAGTCAAAGAAGGCAAACTTGTAGAAAGTGTTAATGTACTGTCATGTCTCGAATTTATCCAAAGATTCGACCTCGCGAATGCCATGTCGGAAGCGAACACTGAGCTACTACATCAAAGTGGCAAGAACTTGAGGGTAAGCCTGCTTTTTGCACAAGCAGTCCAAATGAATCACAGAGATGTTCTGGATGCTTGCTTTCGATTAATCGAGCAAAGCAGCGCAAGTGACTATAAATCATCCGAGATTAAGTGGTCGCCAACAAGCAAGCGGAAGGAAATGGTTTTGCCGGACCTAAGATATCTGATCGTTCGCCAAGACTTCTCTCACAGGTCAAGTGATTCAGCCGACCTTTCTACGGATATCTCCAGTGTTCGTGGGTTCGTGTCCTTCATGGTTACATATGAAGATGGCTTTGAAGTCGTGTATGTTTATGAGATCCACCTGGCACCAGACCTTCGAGGTCAAGGTATTGGCAATATCCTCATGCGGATGGTGGAATCGATTGGCAGGAAAGCTGGCGTCGAGAAATGTATGCTGACTGTCTTCAAAGCCAACGACAGGGCGGTGAGATGGTATAGCCGTAGTGGTTATGTGGTCGACGACTTCAGCCCGGGCCCAAGAGTCCTACGAAATGGAATTGTGAAGCAACCGAGCTATTTGATCCTGTCCAAACCACTGAGGTCGAACGTGTGATGCTCTGCCGAAGCAATGTCTACCGCGA
>Ga0181465_100523_pt1 | contig 15552 bp, 15 predicted proteins | sample InSIn3gowninarea_FD_119076 | JGI IMG/M metagenome (GOLD analysis project Ga0181465, IMG submission 119076) | Clean room microbial communities from NASA Spacecraft Assembly Facility at Jet Propulsion Laboratory, Pasadena, California, USA -... ... | reverse complement strand
ACGGATGCCGTCACTTTGGCTGGATCCACGTTTTTGTTTGGCTTTATTGTTTTCTGTATGCATGGGCCTCGAGTTACTGAGCATCGAAGCATGAGGAGAGTAGCCATAGGTTGGACTACTGGCATAAGAGCTTGGACTGAAACTTGGCAATGAGGTGCGAACCGATGGAAAGTGGAGAGAGTAAGGCGAACTAGGTGCGGAGCTTGCGGATGAGGGCGGTCGAACCTGTTGGGGAGTGTAGTGCCCCGTTCTCGCCAGGAGAGGTGTCGGTGCCGACATGGCCTGCGACGCGTGGACGGGGGTTGGAGGCGCCAGTTGTTGTGTCAGAAGAGGAGGACCAAGAAGTCTAGGCGGAGGTGTATGCACGACCAGCGTGACAAAATACAGCGACGTCTTGGCAAGCCGAATCTGAGTCTTGAGAGATTGGTATTGTCCGTTCTGAAGACGAAAGTTCAAAAAGATGGGCCTATCTGTGAAGCCCTGGCTGACATGGGCAACGTCTCTGTCCGTTACAGACTCCATCACTGATCGCATCGGGTCGTGTCCGATTGGAGTAATAGGCGCCATGTATGTTGGCTCGCGTTCGTCCCGCTCATCCCGGAGGTCGTTGCGCAATCGCTGCAAGCTTTCACTCTGTTTCGGTTCGAGTATCTCTCCGAGATGTTTTCCTTCAACATTCCCCAGAAACGAAATCAGATCCTGGAACGCCTGATTCGATTTCTGGATCACTAGATCCAAGTTCAGGAACGCGACAGGCAAAGGTTGGTACGCCAAATCCGGTCCCACTGCATAAGGCAATGCCGATACCCCACCATAACTATCGATGCTCTGGGTACGAGCTCCAATGGAAGGTACAGCCGTATTTGGAATGCTATTTCCTCTTTGTGTGATCATTGTACGGGGTATTTCGACTAGACGATGTGGATGTGAAGCTGAACGCGATGTCTGGTGCACGAAAGCTTCTGTTGCCGGCGCAAGACTTGAACCTTGAGTCTGTTCAAGCCGTTGTCTCCCTTCCTCTGGTCTGGTAAAGTCTCTATCGTCTCTTAGTCGTGGTCTTCCTCTTTTCTTGTGCAGCACGTCCTTGCATGTGTCCTATTCATTTTCCAGAGTCAGTTTTGATGAGTCTTCAAATTCGTGGAGTTTCTTGGCGTATTCGAATACGAGGTCAACTTACCTGCTTTCCAGAAGCAACGCATCGTCCGCATGGGCGCTGAACATCGCAGCTGAGGTGTGCCTTCTTGCAGTTGACGCAAGCTGAAGCCACGTGAGCTTTTGTTCGTCTTGCCGGCTTAGCAGACCTGGTAGGTGGAGGTGCGATCATTGTCGCAGGCTGCGCCTGGGGCCCCGTGTGTTGTGCTCCCAAGGCGTAAGGAGATGCGCCTGCAGATGGATAACCGTAGACGTAGCTCTGTGGGGCTGGTGCTGCTCTGTAGGGTGCATGCTCAGTTGCACGTCCAAACTGGTAGGGATGCGCCTGGTGTTGAGGATGATGTCCACCGGGATACAATGGCCTCTGTTGTGGATTACTTTGGTTCGGTAATGGCTGCCGGGGATCAAATAAGGCCGAAGAAGGTGGCGGTAGAGATAGACCGGCTTCGATCCTATGCGACGCACTTACCGGCGCAGGATACTGGGGACGCTCAGATTCAACAGTACGTGCTGGACGTGCGGAGGGCGAATAAGACTCTGACATGGGAGGGGATGGGTAACCTTGCCGCTCAGACCTGTCAGGACTGAACTTGGAGAAGAGCTTTGCCAGGCCAACCTCTGGCTCTGTAGGTTGCCCAAACGGAGTCGAGAGATGTGAGTTCGGACACGGTAATGACAGACTCTGCATCGCTTGACCTCCGCAACGTTCAACCGCCGCACCAGCAGCGAAAGCACAGTTAGCCAGGTAAACAGCTGGAAATCCAGATGGATACGCTGTCGAATAGACCGCGCTCTTGTTTCGGTTGTGATGCGAACCAGTGTGTGATAGACTGAAGTGGATAGAAGGAGGAGTCTGCATGATTACACAGGTAAGCCAACAAACAAGCAAAGAAGGGCCTGGACAACGTCGAACAAGAAAGCAACTTGAACTTGGCTAGCTCTGTTAACAAAAGCAACAGCGCGAACTCTTCTCGGCTTCTACCCTGTCTCCCAACCTCATATGGAGGTTCACAAGCACGCATGCTAGTACCAAACTCGAGTACAGGGGGAGGGGGGTTAGGAGGGGGCAAGAGAAACAGGATTCATTGAATACCTTTTTGATATCACCTTCAAGCTACCGCAACAAACACTGCCCAACGCTTCCAGTAAGCTATCAGAAAAATGCGAACGACTCAAACTATGTCGAAGGTATCGAGACCGGTCAGACTCAGGGTGATGGGGCGAATCTGGGTGGGATGTAAGGCGTCGGTGTTGAGAATGGGGGAGCCAATGAACAGCAGACGACGCAAAAAGGCAGGGCAGTTTTTGCCCAGTCGGCGGAGAATCTCCAGTAATAACCACAATCGGTTATGGAAACTCTGCTCGCTGCTGTTTGTGGATACCCTGCTAACAATTGCAGATGACGGACGACGGCCGTGAGACGGGGGCCAGGATGTGTTCCGGGCAACGGGAGCAGGGAAGGGTGCCTGTCGGGGACAACGACATGCTGGCCTCGTTCGGCTGATGGTTCTTCGACAAAAAGGTCTTCCGCTCTCCAGGACGGTCGATGCAGCCGCGGAAGTATGCACGGCAGCCGTGGCGTGGAGAGTGCATTGACACTGCGGGCTGGCGTTGGCCTGGGGGCCCTGTCACTGTGCTGGGCCCCTGCTATCCGAACCGTCTTCGACCAGAGCTAACTAACGATGCCCTAGCGTCTTAACTATTGCACTATGGTTTTGCAGCCGCCCAAGCAAACCTTGGGAAGGAGGCAAAGCATAAGTTGGTGTCCTTAATGCGCATTGCGGCTGGTTTTTGAATAAGGCGCCGCAAGTGCAGTGCTACCAAGATGGGCGAGGCGACCAGCTGCATGAGCCACACCTGGAAGCCCTGAAGGGAGAAGTTCCATCAATAGGCGACGAACTTGGCCAGCAGAGCAAACACGGCGAACATTGACCACATTGAGCTGATAATGGCGACTGTGGCTCATTCAGTATGGATAGTCCCGCGACACTGGTTCACGCTTGCATCTGTCACTTGAACATTCGGGCCTCACAGGCCAACCATCATCACCAGCACTTCACAACGCGCTCTGCGTGGACCGTCTGCCGTGCGCTGAACCTGCCTGCTGGCCCTCTCATTCAGCTACCGGAACCTTGTCGGCAGCCTACAGATCCTAATGTCGCGCAACAGCGACACCAAGCTTCCCCGATAGCGAACTCGTCTGGTATGAACTCTAAGTTCTATGACGATGCTGTGATCGACGCGGCTTTGCGGTTATGGCTTGACGACTTGCGGCGCCATTTGAATATGATCGACTGCAAAGTTTGCATGTATGCACACAGTGCTTGTAATCACTCTCGCCGATACTGGCGCGAGACATGTGTAGCACTACAAGATGATAGTCGGACACGTTGCTGTCGAGAGAGTATGCAGCCTGCAGTCAGATAGTGTATATTGCTTTGTTGGAGGCGACCCGCAATGCCTGGCGCCAACGTGTGAGCCACAGGGAACAGAAAGGCTTCCAAAGCACATGCGAGCGATGGGTATGGCGGAATGTTTGGTCCCGCACGGCTGGTGGATATAGACGCCGCTAGCTTTGTCGGCTTGCATTTGTCGCCGACTTACTCATTTGCTGCCCTGCATCTTCTTCTTTGCGCACCCATCGGAAGGGAGCCGCACTGGTGACATTCATCTGAGATGTAGTAATGGATACGAAATCACGTCGCTCTTTCTGAGCGGCACTTGCAGCTGCGTCAAACAACGGACTGGCTGCAGTAGAGTCGATCCTGCAATGGCAAGGACCTGCAAAAAGTAACGTCTATGGGCAGCGCTGTCTTCCAATCGCCAACACGATGCGCTAGCGGTGGCGTCCAGTCTTCAATGAGATGCGTAGTCATGCTGTTGTTGCGAAACCGCCAGAGGTATATTGGCTGGCTGCTATAGGACTGGGATATGCTGTTTTGGGACGGCCAAACAAAAAACTCCGGTGGGTGATATCGATCTGAAATCGCCGTCCGTCGAGGATCGCCGCAAAGTGTCCGAGAGGCCATGGCATTGCTCAATGCTGTTGCGGGGCCGAATCTGAGTTTGCAGTGACACGCATAGCGCCTGGGGTACAATGCAGGGGATTGTGTGCTGTCTGTTAAAACCCAATCGACGTGGCGTTGTACGTGGTGTTGAAATGCAGAGGTGGCCGTAAAGTTGTCAATAAAACAGAAGCGTTGGTCGCCCAATAACCAATGCAGCTGCTGCCAAGGACACATTTGTTTACTTCTACATTCAGGCAATGGCAGAAGCGGTAACAATTATCAGGCAAATGCACCTTCAATACTAGCAGGACTTACATTGAAGGCCTGAAGGCGATTCTCACCGTTCATGCTGACGGGGTAGTCGGTAAGCCCAACACGGATTAGCGGGCCGTGGATGATCTATGCCCAAGCTGTGGCGGGATAGTACGTAGGCAGTCTGCGATGCGGAGTGCGTAGACAGTTTGTGATGCGGACTAAAAAGATATTTGCCATGGTTCATTATCGTGAACCGGTCAGACATGTTCGTTCAAACCGTCTGGATTTTACTTTTGCCTCTCTGCCCTGCATTTTTCATCAGCTGAACAGACATACACTTTGCTGCCGCATATAGCTCGTCCAGCGCTCTTTGCGGCAAGAAGCGAGATTCAAGATGCAGGGAACATGGTGCACCTGCATGACCGTTCTTACCTTTAACATATCCAGCCGGCCAGCGGAGATTCGATCATCCAATCCCACTTCGGTCGTGTCACCTTGCTCACCCCAGCAGAGCGGAAAATATAAAATCCTTCGGCTGTCCTGTAAGACCCAGAAATACTTTCGGGGATCTTGTCGTTAACAGAAGGTCATTATATGACTTTCATCTCTCGGTGCGGATGCTCCGGGATTACGGTCGAAGTCTGCTCAACGGTCTGCCTGCGGGGAACTGGAAACTTGCTACCCTTCGGTACGGACGCTGCCGTTGTATCACCAAGGGCTTTGCTCCGAGCTTTGAAGATGCATAAAGCCCATCACACCACCTGTGCCTTTGCAGAAGCCCGTACGTCAGCGTCCCTGCAGTATTATCAGCAGTTCAAAGTTGGTGTTTTCGAGACTAGGATGCGTGCTGCAACAAGGGCAGACACGGATTGAACCGCGGGATCTACGAACCAGTGCCTGGGCTTCTGGACACGTTGTTTGTGCCAAAAGTAGTGCACGCCCAGGGTGTAGCTATCGAAAAATCCTTGCACCATCCTCGATTTGCGACTGGGTACGGCCCGAGTAGGCGGCCTTTTAGGATCTTTAGCACATGCCGACTTCCGTTTACAGCGTGCGTGAATCACTGTCTTCATGCATAATCCACGTCCAGCCCTTCTCACAAAGCTTCACATGCTGATCCGTTGCATGTCTTCATGTCTATCATCATCCATGTGATAGTAATCGGGTCCACTGCGGAGCCAGAAATTTCCGTCTGTAAGGCGTCGGTATCCCGCCGTTATCCCTCTCAACTCTGAGCCGCTGTGTACAGCCCTTAGCGACACCACCACGCCACAAATAGGAAGGGGTCCGTAGGCGCATCGCATTTCTTGCTTGTTCTGAACCCGGCGATTTTCATTGAAAGTACAACAGTTTGGCGAAGAGATTGCCGCCCTACCTTGGCTGTACGATGGTATCAGAAAGCCGTTGAAGGACGCTGGGAGATTGCATCTGTGGCACAGTGAGTATTGCGAGAAGTGTTTGGCGGCTCGATCCCAAACCTTGTGATATTTGTACCACTAGCTGCTTGTGATCCCTGGCCTCGTGCGCGTATCACACAAAAGCGTGTTGTTGTTGCGCCGAAAATACTGCGGCGGCTTCTAGAAGATCGTGTAAGCCGCGCCTGCGCCTACACGTGGATTTATTGAACTTCTTACGGGCTTGGGCGCTAGGCAGGCCTTGAGCCGCCAGGCTCACCCTCAGATAGCTTCAAAGGCTGTCAGGTGGAGTCTCAATACGGGTAGCGCGGACATTTTGTCCGGGTCAAAAATCTCCTGGACGGATGACGTGCGTTCTAGCCATGTGCGCTTGTGCTGGCAGCGGTATCTCGATACGCGGTCGCCTGTCAAGTGTCAACTCTATCTCATATCAATAAAGCGGTAATCCCTATTCGATGCCTGGCGCTGGGTAAACATACAGCTAGGACACTTACCTGCATTTCGTCAATCACAATAAGCAGTCGTGTCGACAGCCACATGAACCCAAAAGGTTGGGCAATATTTCAAAAGGTATGTTGTGTCCGGAATCTCGCTACTGTTAATTGGTCTGCAAGGCTACGGCACGCGAACCTACTATTGGCTTCATCTGGTCCTATGAGGTACGTCTCCACAACCGCACACTCGTGGCACAGCAAAGTGGCCATTCTGTGCGTGGTGTGCATGGCGTGTTCCGCAAAAATTGCACTGACGATGTGGATGTGCAATGTCTGAACAGTGGGCGCAGAAGCTGTTGAAGGCCGCCAGGCCCATCCAGGCCAGATGTAGGATCCAACAATGTGCAACCATACATCCGAGGCATATACGGTCACGAAGATGCATGTGGCATGGGAAAAATAACATCAAGATCCTGTAGGATCACAAGTTGCTCTGGGCGTCTAACCGACGGAGCATGGACCTTAAAGGGTAGTGTGGCCTCGCGATACATGGCTAACAGAGAATGTAATTGCAAATAGTGGGCTTGGCCCTTGAACGTGCTGACGTGAAGGTAGAGTTACGATAGTTGCATCGGCTCTAATGACATACCGAAGACCTTCACAGGAATTGATCGGCGCGCAAGGCCCCTCAACGTACACTAGTGTACGAGTCAAGTGTATATGGTATCGGAAGAAACACTCAGTCAGCCAGGTAAAGTCTGTACTAATGCATTTTGCTAGATTGTAAGCCGGGTATTGAACAATGAACTCAAAACTTTCGCTTCTTCGATGGTCTGGCGTTCTTCTTTTGACGTTGTTCTTGGACCTTGCGCTGCTTTTGTACAGCGTTGACATCCTTGAGTTCACTCTTGCCGGTGCCGTCTTTGAACTTGCCGATGCGCTTCTCTTTGGCTTCCTGTACCCTCTTCTTCTGTACCTCGTAATCGTCACGGTACCTGTCTGCCTCCTTGGGTGCTTTCTCTGCCTTGTGCTTATAGTGTTGGCTTTTACCAGGCGCGCGGCCTGGGGCTTCTTGCTCACCAACACGCGGCATGCGACCCATCTTGTTCGCTTTGCGCCAGTCGTCGAAGCGTCCACTGCGGAAACTGGCAGCAATCTTCTGACCACTCTCACCGCGAATCATCTTCGCACCCTTTGATCCATCTTCGTCGTTGGCGCGAGCAACATATTTCTTAGATTTTTTGTCCCATCTCATCTTTGCTTTGCTCGCATCTGCGAAACCCTGAATCTCATCGTTGACAAGCGACATCTCTGCAGCCCTTGCAGCTGACACAAAGTTGTTGCCAGCATCTCCGCCACTCACACCATAAGCCTTTTCTTCTGCGTAGTTCTCCTTGGGCAGATAGGACATGAAGAATTCTCCTTCTCGGAAGTCATCATTCGCGGGTTTCTTCGAGGAAGGCATTGACACAGACACTTCAAGCTCGTCAGAGTCAGAGTCGTATGCGCCAGTGTCCGCTGGAATATCGTCATCTTCTGAGTCAACCTGCATCTTATCAGACTCGCCAGCAGCTGCAAGGCTGGTAACAGGCGCATTGTTAGCCAGTGCATTGGCTCTTTGCTTCTCCTGTTGTCTTTCAACCTGCACTCTTCTCCTGCGCATGATTTCAGCGGTTTCGCTCTGTGTTCCACGTCTTCCAATTTCGAAGACAGTTTCCGCTGGTCTGAACCCTTGAATCCTTTGCAACATCTTCTCTTTTTCCTGCAATGCATCGTGAACCTCGTCCTTGAAGAGGATGTGCGTGTCCGCGAAATGGGGATTTGCAAGCAATTCTTTGGTGCGGTGAACGCTTGGTGCACTTGCTTGGTTTCGTGTCCTCTGGTACTGTCGCTCACCCTTATCGGCTACACTTTGCAATAATGCTAGGTCCTCGTTGTCGGCAAGCTGCTTGTTTACAACCTCAACAGAAGCTTCCAGTTGATAAGGGGCCAGACTACCAACAACGAAGTCTTCAGCAAAGTTTGCTTCCTCAACGGACCTGCCGACCAGCAGCCTCTGGCCGAGAAATAGCTGGAGATCCAACAAATATGGAAGGTCCACATGTCGAATAAGACTGTACGCCCAGCCCTTTCGCCCGGCACGAGCAGTTCGTCCAACTCTGTGTACGCAGATCTTCGGTTGCGATGGAAAATCGTAGTTGATGACGTGATTTATATGAGGCATATCAACACCACGGGCCGCAACATCGGTGACGACAAGAATACGGGTGAGCCCAGAACGAAACTCCTCAACGTGAGCTTTTCGTGCTGTTTGGTCCAGATTACCGTACACTATGACGAGAGGTCAGTTATCAGCCATGATCCGATGAAAGCAAAGTTAGACTTACAGTACGACACTGGGTACCCAAGAGACTTCAGAAGTTCGGAAAGATACTCGACTCGATGTTTTGTCGCGGCAAAAATAATCGTAGACTCTGCCACTGCAGCATCCTTCGCAATAAATTGCTTGCGTTTACGCTTAGCACCGACACTCAAGCTGCCTTCTTGTTTTCGTGCTTTAGCTGCATCCGTTTCGCCCGCAGGAACTTTAATAACCTGCTCCAGAAGGTACAGTAGTGCTCCGTCCCGATCTCCTGACTTAATAGTGAAGTATGCACTTTTCAGGTCTGGCGAGATTTTGCTTTCTGCGTCAAGTCGAATAAGTTTGGGATCTTGCAGACCTGCCCGCGCGAACTCTACCAGCGACTTAGGCAAAGTAGCACTAAACAGCAGTGTCTGTCTTGAAGTTGGCAGGGCATGCAAAATTTCGGCCAATTGTGCGGCAAACCCCATCTCGAACAATCGATCAGCTTCGTCAAAGCAAATATATCGTACGGAAGATAAATCTAGGCCCATCTCAACCTTGAGATGCAGAAACCGTCCAGGAGTGGCAATAATTATGTCCGGATTCGTAGTCATGGAACTGAACTCTGTGATGCTATCAGCGTTGTTCTCTGCCTATATGATCCATGTAGCATACGCTCTTCCAGGCTGTCTCCACCAACTAACAAGATTGTCCTGAGATCTGTGCCACGGCCTAATTCCTTGACGACCTTCAAGGTTTGTAACGCAAGCTCACGAGAGGGCGACATAATGATTCCGCGTGCACCAACTTTTGCGGAGTGCGTCTTGAGTTTTTCAATCATAGGAATGACAAATGCAGCCGTCTTTCCTGAACCTGTCCTTGCCATACCCACAACATCATCGCCTTGCAAAAGAAGCGGAATTGCTTTGCGCTGGATAGGAGTGGCCATTTTAAACCCTTTTTGCGCAATAGCCTTAAGCAATAGTGCATTGAGGCCCATGGCTTGGAAGCCACCGCCTTTCTTGCCCGTGCCTTTCACATTTGCAGCTTTACGGTTCGAGGCAGCTTGCTTCGCTGCGATAAAAGCCTCGTCGTCTGATCCTCCATCACTTCCAATGTTGAGGTCAATACCGAGATCCGCGCCCAGGCTATTCCCCTGCTCTTCAGTATCTGAGCCTGCGAGGTTGTCGAAGATATCGAACTCGTTTTCGGAAAGCGCCGGCGAGGCTGCACGAGGAGCCATGGTCGGTCCTTCGTAGTATTTTTCGAGCGCGGCGTGCGATGTTACGACTGCGGCGACGTCTGGTGGTGTTCGCAGAAGCTTGAACAAAAAGAAATAAAGTGGATACCAGTTCTTGGCAGGCAATTATCGATAGTCATGTGGGGTCGCGGTTGCAAAGTGGCAGGCACGGTAGCGCGTCTCGACGCGTCGTAGCTCCTTCTGTTTCTCCCTCTGCGTCTGCAACAAGTCAGATCCGCCACCAGGCGACGATGAGTATGTGCTCCTTTACAACCCGTGAATGACATTGTGTGCTGATTCTATCAGATTACAACAGCTACGACCAGACGTCGTATACGTCGTACGGCGCCGGCGGTGGTGCTGGCGCCGGCGGCTTCATCCCAGGTGATGGCAGCCAGCAGAGTCCTGGCGGGCGAAAAGAACAGCAGCAAGACTCCCTCCGTCCTGTCACGATCAAGCAGATTCTGGATGCTCAGCCTGACGCTGGGAGTGACTCCTTCAAGATTGATGGTCACATCGTTTCTCAAGTACGAGTCATCGTCTCAGGCGTCATTGCAGTCGCTAATGCCTATCACAGCTTACTTTTGTCGGTCAAATACGCAACATCTCGATGCAAACAACCAATACTACGTACAGACTTGATGATGGAACCGGTAGTATCGAGGTTAAACAATGGATCGATTCAGATACTATTGAGCAAAACAACCCTATCAAAGCCAAGCTTGTTGAAGGCGCATATTGCAGAGCATGGGGAAAGCTGAAGAGCTTCAACGACAGAAGATCGGTTGGAGCACAGATTATTCGCCCCGTGGAAGATATGAACGAGGTTTCGTATCATCTACTTGAAGCTACTTCGATTCACTTGTTCTTCACTCGAGGAGCACCTGGAGGGGCCGGCGCTGGCGCTGGTGCTGCCAATGCTAACGGTGGAGCCGGACAGCAGGGAGCTGGGGCTTATGGAGCTTACGATTTGTCTGGGTACAACCCCGTCGCTAGGAAAGTGTTCCAGTACCTACGGGAAGCGCCTCAGACAAACGAAGGTCTGCACCAACACGCTATCGCTGCAAGTCTTGGTCTCGAATCAGCCGATGTATTAAGGGCTGGAGACGATCTTTTGGCAGGTGGTCTCATCTATACAACTGTTGACGACCATACATGGGCAGTGCTCGAGGCTGATTGATGGAGTTTGCGGATCATATGAGTACAAGGTATGATGGGTTGAGTTTGTTGTGTTGTCAAGTGCACAATACAGGGCAAATAGCAATGTTGGAACACGGACAGATCATGCAGAAACTTTGAGTATCTGTGATGTCGATGAGAGCGTTTGGAGTATTTACTGTTGCGCATTTGTAGATAACAGCAATACGCAAGTGGCTATTATTGCTGCAGCGACCACTGTAAAGACAGTTTGTGTCTTCCAACCTGTTTGTACGAGCGCCTGACGGTGGCTATAACTTGAAACTGTGTTGATATAATTAGACACCCCAGAGAGCAAGCACGCCAAAGAGAGTAGCCAAAATACTATGCCCAATGGAAGTGACCATCTCCTCTCTGTATCTCGTTAGCATTGATTGTCAACAGTCAAGCACAACTTCATAGACTAACCAAGTACCGATGGTTTCGACTTCAAGTGAAAGTTCAAAATGATTGCAACAGCTACAATGGACATGTACACACTGAGCTTCAACCAAGATAGGAACGCTACGTTATTAGAACCAGAGTCACTATAGAATAAGCATATACATACTTCTTTCGTTCGCAGCAATGTCTCGCGCCTCCGAGGCGACATTGTCAAACAGCAAAACCCCAAGCAGGGGTCGCTCTCTGAATGCTGCCTGGTCGTAATCGTTGTTTCTGGCATTATATCAGCCCAGGCTAGTTTAGAGTAGTGGGCCATCCTACTGCTTGACCAGTACAGGTTTCGATGCAAAAATGTTGTAGAATGGACGATATGGCTCCTCCAGAATCGCTTCATCAGAACCACTCATACGATCGAGGCCTCTGAAGTCCATGACAATAGTAAGCTGTGTCGAAAAAGAAGGTGATTAATACGGTGTGAGAGTGCTAAAGATGTTGATGGTCCCTCAACTATAGCACGCGATTCAGTCACGCCCGCTCGCCGCACGGGCCGCCTCACGAACAGCAGATGAAGTCATCACCCAATGACCTTTCAAGACGAACCTGGACCAGCCAGCAAACATCACGACTTACACCAAACACCATCATGGGTCAATCCAAGGAATTGACAATCTTCGGGGGCGAGAAGTAAGCTGTGTGTTCAACCCATTCCAAACAGGCCTGCTAACATACCTGCAGATGTTGGGACGTCAGCGACTGGACATCAAGCGATGACAGAGTGCGAGGCGGAAAGTCTCAGGTAATCCAATTTCCTACTGCGAGGCAGAAGCAGTTGTTAACATAGCCCACGGTCCTATCTTGATATCAAAGGATCAGTAGCCTGTTTCCATGGTAATCTCGACATCAAGACACTAGGTGGTGCAGGCTTTGCTAGTCAACGCACCACTGGCGACGACCGTTCCTGGGACCTCTCTGCTTACGACGGCATTTATCTTGACGTTGGAAAAGATGATGGAAAACGCTATACCTTCGTTCTAAAAGATGAGATCCTACCTCCTATGGCTGATGGCCGTGAACAATCGACTATCAGCTACGAATACGACTTCAGCGCAATTGGTAATTACTCGGTCTTTGTGCCCTGGAGTGAGCTCAAACCTACATATCGTGGGAAAGAGAAGAATGATGCGCCACCTCTGGATACAAAGGGTATCAAGCGGTGGAGTTTCATGATGAGGAGTTTCTTTGGCGACCAAGAAGGTGATTTCTCAGTAGAGATTAAGGCTGTTAAGGCGGTATCCCGACCAGAAGATATTGAAGCAGGCTTGAAACGTGAGAAAGACCACTCCGATGCAGTCAAGGCAAGTGGGATATGTTCTCAGTTGGAGAAACATAGCTAACTCTCGGCAGAGAAAAGAACCCTGGTCCTGGAAAAACTCTAGGATCGTTGGTCTGGTGTTCATCTTCTCTACAACTTGGGCTATTTGCACGGGCATCTGCTGGTACAAGGGCCTCGATGTAAGACACGTGATGACGCCTAGAAATTGGTGGAGGATGGCGAAGTATGATCAGCTGCCTTGACATACAATTGGCAACACAATGACGAAACTTTGCCACGGATACCTCAAACACAGTAGCGACACCCTCTTTCCCGAAAAACACGTCTGACCGTTTCTCATATCTATTACGACGCCCGCTCTCACCCCCTCGTCCAGCTTGCAGATCATATGTGTCTCGGTGCCTTTGTTCGCTGTCAAAATACCGACAGTCCTACACAGAACATACGTTTGCTTGAGCTGACGGTATGTATTGCTTTTGGTTCTGCACGGGCCCGATTGTTTCATACATATTCAAAATGGCTTACATTATGCTCTATAAGTTGAGAAACTGGTCTTGCTGGACCAACTAGCCTATTTTATGTTGTGTTAGTGTTACTATGTTCATCTCTACTTTGATGGCGTACATGATAAGCCACTTCTCGACAGGAAGGCGAGCATTCCGACTGAGTACTTGTGGCATCGCTGCAGGACACTGCGCAAGTCAATATGCTGAATACAGCGTTTACACTAGTCCCCAGCAAACTTGCAGACGCCTAGCAAGCCTAGGCATTCACCACGCGTTCCAAGTTATGTAATTAACGATTTGGCAGCAAGCCAAGACATAGTAAGTCTGAGATGACTTCTGAATTACCAACAGCAGTTGTGGTTCCCGTATGGAATCGAGCTTTCCCGATATTATTATCCGCAGCTATTTGATCCATTGTTCTCTTGGTTGTGGTTGTTGCTTATTTGATGAATGCTGTCGGCTATAGACCCGCCCACTTGCTGATCGGCAATGCGGGGTGAGACGCCTCTTCCTTCCCAGTGCTATTCAACGCCTAACAATACCTGAGCAGTATTTGCCACATTTCATTATTGGCACTTGGTGCAAAAGCAATGTGTGTCAAACTGTTTATTGTGCGGCGACTATATGGGGTGTGTTCGGTGTGGATGTAAGGAATAAACGCAGTATGGACTTGTTTGAGAGGATATACTTGAAGGGGCGATAAACCAAGATTTTCTTTTTTCAGTGCGTTGTAGTAGTTTTAAACACTACAGCTAAGCAAGCCAAGTGTCGCTTTCTGACCGGGGTTTGCCTCTGCTTACATGTCATGGTTCATGGTTGAGCTCGAGTATCATCTCTTCTTGCGCTCAGTTTAGCGCACAAGCCAATGGGCCTACCATTCATGAATGAAGACTAGGCCTTGGAGGGTTCCTGAACCCCATATCTCCTCCAAAACTCAACCATCCATACGAATGCAAATCCTACCTTCCACATCCCTCGCCACCGCACTGCTTCATTGTGCTACATTTAGGGATTCCAAATCCTCTCTTGTCCCACTCCAGCAGCCTCACAGTTCTCGACAAAGTTGCCTTAAACAAGCTCTAACCAGCCCGGATTTATCTCCCGTCGCTTCCACTCGTCCATCATTCCAACATCACAATCTATCCTGCGCTCCAGTGTTTTGAACTGTCGAGGTGTGGAACTCTATTGTCGGTGTAGTACCAACTTGTGGCAATGCCATGGTTCTGACGCAGGCTTTGGTGCTCATCTAAACTATCGTTCCAATTGCCTGCGGCCCTTCTTCTTATGAACATACTCCTTAGGACCCAGCACTGCGGTTCTATTGTGCTTCAAATCTGGCGTCTTTTTGGCTTATCCCGTTGTTTCTCATAGATACGAAAACTGCTCCACACGGCTGCAGGGTTTTGCCACGTCTGTTGAGATCCCTGTGACTTAGGTTCAGCAAAAAACCAAAATGTCTCTTAATCCAGACTTATCGAGATTCTCTGCTCCGGCATTAGACAGCACAATCCAGGTGCAAGCGAGTCAAGGGAAGGATGACAAAGGTCGCAAGTTCTTTCAGCATATGCAACCGACCTTCTCAATAGACATGCCGACAACAACATTCACGAAACTTGAGTTTCTCGATAACTTTGACCCTGCGAAAGACACCGTTGTTCGAAAAAAGGCTCGAGAATGGGTAAATAAAAATAGGGAGATCTCAAACCAAGGGGGACAAAGAGCACCACGGTCAGAATCCAAGAACGTTGGACTGAAGACGGAAGGTGAAGGCCAAAAGAAGCAGCTAGCACGTCGAAGAGTCACGGTTCCAATGATCGTTTCCAGTCCTACAAAGGTAGTCGGTCCAAACCAAGTGGATCCCTTTGGCATCCTCCCGAACATTGGAAGGGATTTTGACCATATCATCAAGTATTGTAAGACTCATCTTAAAGCTAGTTTTCTTTGCATCTTACCTAACATTTCAAGTTCTTTCTGCCAAATGTCCCGAAGAAATTCCATGCTCGGATGGTACGTAACACAACCTAGCATATCCTAGTCATTCACTAACAATTAGGTGGGTTGCAGACAAATATGCAGACAAATCTAAGCATGCTCTTATTTCCTTTCAATACGAGAACACAGTTTTGGGTAATATGGCAAAGAGTGAACTCACTTTTATACTCTGGCTATATGCCACTGTTGTCATCCGTGACGGAACGTTGGGAAATTTCAATACAGAAGAAGTATACTGGTTTTATAACAGGTCTCTAAGGGTGATGCAAGAAACTTTGCAGAGAGAGACAGC
>Ga0181465_100406_pt2 | contig 15588 bp, 10 predicted proteins | sample InSIn3gowninarea_FD_119076 | JGI IMG/M metagenome (GOLD analysis project Ga0181465, IMG submission 119076) | Clean room microbial communities from NASA Spacecraft Assembly Facility at Jet Propulsion Laboratory, Pasadena, California, USA -... ... | reverse complement strand
TATATCTACACTAGCAATGTTGGTCCCTAAGAAAATATAGTGGTGTATAGCACCATCTTGGTGATTATATCCATCATGTTCTAAGGGAATATAGATCCTAAGGAATTTGGTAGCATGAATGATGATAATGGTGATGATGGTTGGGATGATGGTGATAGGGGTGATGCCATGGGGGTGGACCCTGTAGGATGGGATCCCTAGGATATAAGGATGAGATACAACTCCCCAATGTGGAATCCATAAGAGATCCTAGAGTTGAGGTTAGGAAAGGTAGCACTTTGAGTGTAGCTACAATCGAAGATAGTTTACAAGGTAGGTAGATAGCCTATAGGCCCAATTGGTGATTGAGTAGGTGGGAAGGGAAGCACTATAGAGATAAGAAGATTGGGCCTATACATAGCTCACCATAGAGCAATTGGGGAGAGCCCTAGAGAGTGCAGTGTGCTAGGTCACAGAGGCCTTCATATGAGTAATGCAAGGATAGCTAGCTAGGGATTAGAGGTAACTAGGTCATATGGGGGTATATTTATAAACTCTAACATGGACCTTAGTGGTAGTAGTGAGGGATAGAGATGCCATCAAGGTGCAAGCTAAGGGTGAGGTATACCCCAAGGTAAAACCTACAAGTATCTTGGTACTCTAAGATGTAACCACCTAGATAGATTCAAAGCCAATGAGACCAACCTCAAGGTTAGGGTTGATAGTAAGAGGATCATGGGACCTAAGCTAATAGCTTAGGATAGCCCTAGATGATGTAGATCAATGGATGCTATGGGCGCAAGCTTATAAGAGGTAGCTAATGGAGGTCAAGATGGACTTGATCAATCCATAGTATTCAAGGAATACCTTGATCACTCATAGTATTTCTTAGAGCATAGTCAAGAGCACATAAAATGTACAACACTCTATGCGATAGACACCATAGGGATCGATAGAAACATGGGAATAGTAGGGATATGTATGAGAGGATCGATAGGGACAACCCTATCATAGGTGATGTCATGACTTTGGGGAACACTAGGATCATCCAACCAAGGATAGGTTGAGATACCTAACCCACTAGGGATAATTGGTGAGGGATAGGGGGAGACTAGCACCCCAAGGACCAGATGATGGTATAAAGGGAGTAGCCCTCCTTCCCTATATTGAAACTCTACTATACCTTTTGATGTATAGCATTCATTCATTTTGGCACCTACGTGCATACGATGGATTGTATATGTACTTTTTATATATGTGTGATGTCTATGGATAGACGATGTATGTATGTATATTAGCTACTTGGAAGATTATATATATGTATTTATGATAAGATGATGTATGTATGGATGGCTTTATATGGATGTATATTTATGATATGATATATAATATGTATTGGTGGGATTATGACATATGTGTTATGTAATGTATACTATGTATAAATGGCTAAAATGAATATGTATGGGTAATCACATGCAAGATACTAAATGAACATGTATGCCTAAACACATAACAAGAGAAAATGAACCCTTATGAAATAATAACACAATAGAATGAAAAACACTTGCATGATTAAAATACACAAAATAGAAAAGTACATGTATGTATAACCATATAAATTCATGTAAAATGAACTTGCATGATTAACACACATAAATAGGAAAAGAATATGTATGTATAACCACATAAATTCAAATAAAATGGACTTATATGATTAACACACAAGAGCAAGAAAAGGACATGAAATAAATAATCAAATAAATACAAATAAAAATGAACCTATAGGATTAAATATGAAATGAAAATAAGAATGAAATAATGTGACAGAAAGGAAATCTAAGCTAAAAATAATAATAAATGAACCCAAAAAATGATGAAAAACTAAGTAGCATGCTATCGAAATTTTCTATCATGAATACACAAAATGATATAAAATATGTTCAGGTATAGCTTCACACAAAAAGGGCAAGTGATCCTTAAGTCAAGAGAACTAAAACTTAAGCATACCAATGCACTACAAAAAGATAGCCAAATTGGATTAAAATAAGACTTTGACCAAAATGACACTTTTGAAAAAGTACAAACTTTGATAGCCCATAACTTGCAAATGAGAAGATGAAAAAATAAAATGTCTAGATGATATAATAGACAATTCATCAATCTAACCATAGGATCAAATTGTGTAAAAAATGAAGTTTGTTTGACATATTCATGAAGCCTGAACCAGAGGTAACTTATCAAAGTGTGACACCTTTCGATGAGCATTGAAAGGTGCCTTTCCAAGTAGCCCTAGAAATGGTGTACAAAAAGATAGTAGATAAAGATGAAATGAATTGAAGCTTGAGATCATCATTGCATTATCAACGATGAACCACAAGAAAAAATAAATTAAAAATTTGATGATAATTGATGCTCCAAATTGAAAATTAAATAGCCAATTTTTATAAGGATCAAATTTCAGGACCTGCATCCCTAAAATTTGAAATAATAACAAATGATAATGAAACTTGATTGAAGGACCCAACATAGCCTAAGATTATCATAAAATACTAAGTTTGAAAAAAATATGAAAAAGGATGATGAAATCGACATGCGTACCAAGGTAACCCACATGGCCAAGTGGGCATCTAAGTAAAGCATAAAAATTGTTAAAACCTATGAGATAACCAAAATAAATAGATATACACATAGATCAAGGATAAATGAATTCAAAGTAATAGATAGGAAAGAAAATAGAAACCATTAAGCAAGATAAATGACTTACCAAAAAGGTCAAGAGTCATAAATGAAAAAAAATAATAAAAGCAACAAAGAAGAAAGGAAGAAAGAAAAAGTGACCCAACTTGTCATAAGTCATGACATGTTCATATGATATTTTCCCTCAAAAACCATGATAGTCAATAGTCAATGATCAATCCCAAGGGAATGATTCAAAAGGTAATATGATAATTGATGGAGACATGAGTGGTTATATCATCATCAAGAATCATAGAGAATGTAAAATGACAAAGTGACCAAAATACATCAAGACAAATAGATGATTAGAAAAAATGGTGAAAAAGATAAAATAAAATATATGGAATGAAGATAATGTGCAACAACTCGACCCAAGCGAGGATGAAAATATGATACCAACAAGTATGATTTATGCAGATGATGATAATGTAGAAGAGAAAAGACACCAAGATACTATGACTATCACATGATAGGGAGATGAGTGACTGTCAGTTCCTATGGCTCTAAAAAAGGTAGGAGAGAATGAAAAGTAGGAACTAACTTAGTATTGACTCCTAATGGATGGATTAAAAAAGAAAAACCCAAGGGATGAAATAAGATAGTGGTGATAACCTAGGACCAAGGGAATGACTACATACAAGATACCCCATAAAACCTATAAAAGATATGATGAAAGCCAGATCAAGAGACCATGTACAAACAAAGTAAGATAACAAAATGGACCAATGCAAGATCAAACAAATGAAAATTAATAAACATAAATAAATACAAGATAAAGGCAAATAGATTTAAGAATAGAATAGATGGAGGTGGATGATGTTGATAGGATCCAACTCCTCATTACCTTCCAGATCTACCAAATGATAAGCATCAATGCTAAAATTCTTCTTAACAATATAGGGACCCAACCAATTAGGTGCAAATTTGTCTTGGAGAGGTTGTTCCAAGTGAGATTGTTGTTGATTTTATTTTAGGACCAAGTCACCTAATTCACACTATCTATGCTTAACCTTCTTATTATAAATATGCTTCAAATGTTCCTGATATATCTTGTAATTGTTGAATGGCATTGACTCAATGCTCTTCAAGAAGGTCCAACTGATCTAATCAAGAACATCAAATATCCTCATTGGGGATGATGCCCTGTAACTAAACTCTCAATGATGGGATTTCTAACTCTAAAGGCATGATAGCCTTAGCACCATAGACTAGAGAAAATGGGGTGGCCCTCATAGTCATTCAGATGCTATTACAATAAGCCCAAAGAGCATAAGAAAGATGCTCATACCAATCTATATGATTTTTGTTGACTATTTTCTTCAAGATAGTGATAATGGTTTTATTAGTCACTTCAGCTTGGCCATTACCTAGGGGTAATCAGGTGTAGAGAAAGAATATTGGATATTATAACTATTACATAAAGCCCCAACATGTTGATTCTTGAAACATATGCTATTATTTGATAAATCCTATAAGGGATGCCAAACTAACAAATAATATCATTCTAAATAAAGTTGGCAATCTTCAAACCTATAGTCAATTCAAGTGATTTGATCTCAACCCACTTGGTAAAATACTTCATAACCATGATGATGAACTTATGATCACCTGAAGAAGGGGGAATAAATTGCCCTACAAGATCAAAATCCCATTGAACAAAAGGACACATGGATCGAATGGGCTTAAGTACCTATGTAGAAAGATGCTACAAGTGGGAATATTATTGACACTTAACACATTTCCTAATGTAGTCCTAACAATCCTTTTCCATAGTCAACCAATAATACCCCATCTAAAGCATACACTTGGTGATGGTGGTACCATTAAAGTGAACCCCATAAATACCATCATGATAGGTGTGTATAGCAATGAACTAATCAGCAAGCTCAAGGCAACATAGCAAACTACCATCATATGATCTCTTATAGATAAAATCCCCTAAAATAGCATACCAAGTGGCCTTTTTATTAAATGTACACTTCTTGATAGGAGATAAACTAGGAGGGGTGGCATTCTACTTGATATACTCATGTAACTCCTTATAAAACTAATTACGAGGCTTGATTATGATCTCACTAATTGAAGCTGATGGAAGACTCTAAGGCAAAGGAGATTTAAGCATGAACTCCTTTAAGGTCATAATATCAACATTCTACATATGTCGATGAGGATTGGGAGGAATCAATAACCCTAAAGATACCATAGTATCTACAAACCAATTGGAAGACCAAGGGGCAAACTCAATCTTATATTATTTGAATGATTTTAGCAAGTTCAAGCTCATTGTGACATCAATATGTACCAAGAATCTGATTGACCACTAATTGAGAATTATCATAAATGAGAAGATGCTCAAACTTAAGCTCAATGGCTACCTTAAGATCCAAAAGCAATGCTTCATACTTAGCTAAACCAAATTGGATCCTGTTAGGTTATCTTTTTAGGAGTAGTACTTAATCCAAAAGTATTTATGCTTGGAGATAGATTGAAGATCGAAATTTCACATTGTACAACATTCAGGTTCAGGGCATGTGCAACTTTCTAAATTTGGGGTGCCATCAACATGTAAATGGATGAGTCAGCATGGGTAGTTGAAGGGATGTTAGTTTGGGAGGTTATAAAACTATTTCAACTTCTAAAATCGATTATTAGGAGGTATTTCTAAGGTGAACTAAAACTTATTTAAGAAGCATGCCATCCTCTTATTTCTTCATATTAGAAAGAGATTAAGAGTTAAGGTTTTGGAACTATAAAATTATGAAGGAAGGCCAAGAGTCATTCTATTATTCTATAGTTCTAAGATTGTATTTTATTCTTATTATAGGAGATTGTTGTGATTGTTGGAGGTTGTATTGCCATTGTGTTCATGGTATACCTCTATGCATGTGAAATTGTAATGTCCATAGATAATTATAAGAGAAGGCTCCAATTCCATGCTAGATTAGCCTACATTGGATGAACCAAGGTAAATCATTATGTTGATCTTATTATGTGGTTGAGATAGCTAGTTTTATGTTTACACTGAGCAAATTTCAATTATGTATGCAATTATATGATTTTCATAATGGTAAACTAATTTCATTTGAAATCTATAAGTGAGGATTCAAGTATGCTATAAGAATATGATGATTATGGATCACATGGTATCAAAGCTTTGTAGCTAAAATTTGGGGCTATAATTCAGGGAATTCCATGGCACCAAAGGCATGCTAATTGATGTTTGGGATGATATATCAAATGCCTGAGTTGATTTCAAAGGATTACGATATTGGTTGATGGGGTAGAGCAAGAGAAATGGATAATGTAGAGGAGCAACAATCATCTATTCATACCATGTTGAAGGTTGATTTTCAAACGAGATTCTTGGCAATGAAGAATCATTTGACATAGTTGGTTGAGTTGTTGGCTAATGGATCAAGTGCAAATATCAATTAGAGATATCATGATGTAGTGGAGACACCTAATTTATCATCTTCATCAAATAGAGTTTCATTCAAGGTGGAAGCTAAAGTGGACATTCCTACTTTTGGAGGGGAAGTTGATGCAGAAAAGGTAAATAATTGGTTGACATAATTAGAGGTTTATTTCCAAATTCATGGTGTTGTAAATGATGTTGATAAAATCTCTTTTGCTAGATTAAAGATGAGTGGACATGCTTTAGTGTGGTGGGAAAGCTATGTAGAAACCTCTAGAGATGAACACTTATCTAAAATTTCTTCTTGGAATGTATTTAAGGATTTATTAAGAGATCAATTCTATTAATTATGAAATCATAATAAAAAAATAATGAAATGGTAATTCTTTAGACAATAAAGAGAGTAAAATGTTCGAGAATATACAACAAAATTTAGGAAATAAGCTACTTTCCTTGAGGTTTCACTAAAAGATCCTCAAACTTTAATGAATTATATTAGAGGTTTACATAATCATTTGCAAAAGACTATCATGTTATTTAATCCTACTAATATTGATCAAGTGTGTGTGCAAGCATAATACTTAGAAGAAGATGGTAAAATAAGAAGACAATATGATGAATCCAAAAAGGCTTCTAATTCAAAGGGGAGACAAGAAAAGGAAAAATCTCAAGATAAAGGCAAAGGTAAGCAAGAAACTAAGACCACTAATGTTGCAAAGAAAGAAGTTGGTAATAGGCATTGTAGTCATTATGATAAAGGCAAAGGTAAGCAAGAAACTAAGACCACTAATGTTGCAAAGAAAGGGTCTAGTAAGTTACCTTTCAGTGCTAAAATTTCTTTCTTTTTTGTCTAACCCATTTTCGAAGGCATATGTGCAGGGTCTAGACTTTGAAGAAGTGTATGAGTAGTTATCTTCATCTAGGTCCAAGTATGAGGGTTTGGATGAATTTCATTTGTGAAATGGACTTATTTATCATTTTAATGCATTATATATCCCTATAGGTGAAAGGATTGGACTAATCAGAGAAGCACATACTTCAAATATTGTAGGATATTTTGGGGTTGAAAAGACATTGTACAATTTACAAAGGTATGTATATTGGCCAAAGATGCAAGATTAAGTTGCCAAGTACATAAGGGGGTATTCTTTATGTTGCACTAGCAAGCCAAGTAACAAGAAATTAGATTTGTATCAACCACTTCTAGTACCTTCACATCCATGGGAGTGTATCTCAATGGATTTTATGGGAGGATTGCCTATGACTAAGAAAGATCATGACCATTTATTTGTTAATGTGGATAGGTTTAGCAAGATGTATGTTTTGATTCCATGTAAGAAGACTATAAGAGGACAAGATGCTACAAATTTATTCTTTTCTCATATTTGGGTTCATTTTGGATTGCCTAATTCCATTATTTCAAATAGAGATAGCAGGTTTTTGGGCAAAGTTTGGACATGTTTATGAGAAAAGATGGACATAAGGTTGAAAAGGAGTACTACCTTTCATCTTCAAATGAATGGACAAATAGAAGTGGTGAATAGGATAGTAGTTTAGCTCTTGAGAGGTTATTATGATGAACATCTTAAGTCTTGGGATGAACATCTTGAATATATCCAACATGCATATGTTGGGCAATTCATTCTTCCATTAATAAGAGTCCTTTTGAGACTTATTTTGGTTATTTACTAGCTTCATCTTTTGATTGTGTGTTTGGATAGTAAAAGGATGAAGAGAATTCATATGAGAAAGAAGAACAACAAGCTGCAAAGTTTGTTAATAGAATTAGGCAAGTTCATTTGAAAGTCCAAGAGAAACTAAAGACAAGTCAAGCCAAGTACAAGATGAGATATGATAAACATAAAGTTGACCATAAGTTTCATGTGGGAGACCATGTTTGGTTGCATCTTAGTAAGGAGAGGTTGCAAGGACCAACCAAGAAGTTGAAACCTATAAGGCATGGACCATATAAGATTGTGGAGCAAGTAATTGAGAATGCTTTTAGGTTGAATCTACCAAAATATATGAACATCTATTCAGTTGTGAATGTTGAGCATTTGAAATTATGTGAGCCATATATGTTAATTGAAGATGAAGCAGGTTTAGATCAAATTCTACCATATATTGGTAACTTAGCTTTTGACACTATGGATGAACTCAAGGAGGATACCTTATTGAAAAATAAGATTCATGCTACAAGAAGAGGTGAAATAGAGCTATGGTTGGTTGGATTAAAGGGATAGAAGCCTAACAAAGCTAAGTGGATGGATAGGTCCAAATTTGGAAAGTTGTATCCTTATCTATGCATTTATGGAACAAAATGCTCTCCCACTAGGGAGGTGTGATATAAATTAGATCTTATTAGGTTGTCTTTTTGGGATTAGTACTCAGTCCAAAAGTATCTATGCTTAGGGATAGACCAAAGATCAAAATCTAGAGTTGTACAACATTCAAGTTCAAGGCACTGGTGATGTGCAATTTTCCAAATCTAGGATGACAACAATGTGTAAATGGATGAGTCAATGGAGATAGTTGAAGGGTCATTAGTTTTGGAGGTTATAAAACTATTTTAACTTCTAAATTCAATGATTAGGAAGCATTTCTAAGGTGAACTAAGGATTATTTAAGAAGCATGCCACCCTAATATTTCTTCATATTAAAAGGAGATTGAGAGTTAGGGTATTGGATCTTTAGAAATGTGAAGGAAGGCCAAGAGTCAATATGTTATTTTGTAGTTCTGAGATTGTATTTTCTTCTTACAATAGGAGATTGTTATGATTGTTGGAGATTGTACTACCATTATGTTGATGGTATATCTCTATGCATGTAACATTGTAATGTCCATAGATAATGAGAAGAGAAGGCTCTAATTCCATGTTGGATTAGCCCACATTGGGTGAACTAGGGTAAATAATTATGTTGATCTTGTTGTGTGGTTGAGATTGCTAGTTTTATGTTTATATTAAGCAAATCTCATTCTATATGCGATTGTATGATTTTCATAATGGTAAACTATTTTCATTCAAATTTTGTGAGGATGCAAGTATGCTATAAGCATTTGATGATTATAGATCATCAACATTATTGTTTGTACAAGGAAAGTTAAGTTTAAAATAATAGAAGATGGGAACCCCCTATGGGGTGAAGAAGACCACTTGGACCCCACTGCCCTGATCCAATCTTAAACCATCAAAGTACATAGTGATGTCAAAATCCTCTTGAGTATCAACATGTTCCTCTAATTCATCAACTTTGAAATGATCCTTATTAGGTAGGATGATCTAAAGAGGAGCACTAGAATCCAAAGGTGCTTCTACTAATTGATTAGTAATGACTTGACCTTTGATATATTTATGATTGATGAAGATAAGATCAAACTATGAAAGGAACATAACCCACTTAGTTGTATGTGTATTATGATATGTATTACTATCCCTAGAAATCACATACATAGTATGATTAAGCATATAATGATGCAGTTTCTTACCAGCAAAGATGATTGCAAGCCAAACCTTCTCAATATAAATGTCCTTAGTCTCATAATCAATAAGGGTATATTTAAGATAATAAATAGCCTATTCCGTAGCCTACTAATTTTTATGGGCTAACATCACACCTAAAGCAAAGTCCATTACTGATAGATATAGATGAAATGGTGTTAGGATTCAATAAGTTTATATAAGCAAGAGCATTCACAATTCTTATAGTCCTTGGCAAAAAAAAGAAACAACATTCAAGCATACTATTGAAATCAAACAACCATGAACATCAATCACACAAGAGAGACACAAGAGATAACGTGGTTCACCCAATGTAGGCTACATCCACGGAGAAGCTTTCAACCCTTTTGCATATCATTCTTCAAGTCCTCCAAGCAATAAACCAGTAGCATAATCTTGCTACAACCTTCACTTTGGAGTTACAACAAAGCCTCACTACAATCTCTCTTATAGGCTATCTACATAAGACATCAAACTACAATCACAATCTACTTCACAATTGCTATCAAAACTATAATATATATGCCTCAACTCAAGCCTCTTATTTATAGGTACAAAATAACACAACTTAAACCCAAGTTGGATCTGGAAGGTCGTTAGGTAACCCCCAACCCTTATGTAACTGATAAACAGGTGTCATGGCTTCTTGGCAACTGAAATTTGATGTCAAATGAGAAAGTAACTGTTCTCTATTTTCTAGCCGATGCCTTGTAGATCGGTTAGCATTTTTAGATCGATATCCTTTAGATCAACTATCAGTCTAATGTCAAGTGCCAGGGTCTAGCCGATTGGTCGACTGGCTAGCTGGTTGGTCGATTATCTAGCTAGTTGGTCGGTTGGTCATAGTCTCCATCACATAACAATCTCCCACTTGGAGACTTCTTCCTCTGCAACAAGGGTCAAAAGCTTCTCATCTTGGCCTTTACTCCTTAAGACCAATCCAAGTTCAGCAAGAGCCCAACTTCTCCTTTGTAACAACTTTAGTGAACATGTTCGTAGGATTTTGAGACATGTGAATCTTCCCCAAACTGACTGAACCATCCTCCAACACTACCCTAATGAAGTGGTACCTCAATTTGATATGCTTGGTTCTCGAATGGAAGGCTGAGTTCTTTGCAAGATGAATAGCACTCTAAATATCGCTCCATAGCTTTGCATCCTCCTACACCTTTCTCAGTTCCTCCATCAATCTCTTCAACCAAATCAATTCTTTACTTGCCTTCGTGATCGCAACATACTCTACCTCAGTAGTGGAGAGAGCCACAACCTATTGGAGCTTTGAAATCCAACTAACCGCTGTACCTCCAATGGTAAACACATATCCTGTAGTGCTTCTCCCACCATCTATATCACCTGCCATGTCAGAATCAACATAACCTTGCAAACAAGAGTTAGATCCACCAAAACATAAAGAGTAATGAGAAGTACCCCTTAAATACCTAAGGATCCATTTAACTGCTTCCCAATGCCCTTTTCCTAGATTATTCATGAATCTACTAACCACTCCCACTGCTTATGCTATATCTGGTCTAGTGCACACCATTGCATACATTAAACTCCCAACCGTCGAAGCATAGGGAACCTTAGTCATGTACTCATTTTACTTATCTGTCTTAGGACTTAAATGTTTGGTGAGTTTAAAGTGCTTTGCCAATGGTGTAGTTATAGATTTTGCATCTTTCATATTGAACCTTTTAAGAACTTTATCAATATAGCCTTCTTGACTTAGTCTAAGCAAGTGGTTTTGTTTATCTCTTGTTATTTTCATTCCAAGTATTTGTTTAGCTTCACCCAAATCCTTCATTTCAAAAGTATTAGCCAATGTTTTCTTAATATCAACAATATCTTGCATACTAGATCCTGCTACCAACATATCATCCACATACAAAAGCAAGATTACATAGTTTCCATTTGTTGTCTTCTTTACATACACACAATGATTAGATTGAAATCTTACAAATTTATTTGTTATCATGAAAGTGTCAAACTTATGATACCATTGCCTAGGTGCTTGCTTCAAACCGTACAAGCTCTTTTCCAATTTACATACATACTCTTCTTTACCTTTGACTTCAAAACCTTCGGGTTGATGCATATAAATATCCTACTCCAAATCCCCATGAAGGAAAGATGTCTTTACATCCAATTGTTCAAGAAATAAGTTTTCAGTAGCAACAAGACTCAATATTGCTCTAATTGAGGTCATTTTAACAACTGGAGAAAATATCTCATCATAATCTATACCTTTTTTCTGAGCAAAACCCTTTACCACAAGTCTTGCCTTGTACCTTTGTCGTTCATCTCCCTCTTCCTTTATCATATACACCCATTTGTTAGTAAGTGCCCTCTTACCCTCTGGAAGCTCAACCAAACTCCAAATCTGATTCTTAAGTAAGGAGTCCATGTCCTCCTTCATAGCATGCTCCCACTTAATCTGTGTACCACCTTGCATAGCTTCATCAAAACATTCAGGTTCACCACCATCAGTATAAAGAACATGATAAAGAGCAGGAGAATATCATTCAGGAGGATTTCTAGTCCTTGAGGACCTTCTAAGTGACAAAGTTTGAGGTGTTTATGGTGGAGGTACTTGAACATTATTATTATCAGGACCCTTATATTGATCAACATCTTCTAGAGATACAAACTTGGGTTCCTCAACCTTTTGCAATCTATCTTTATACATGCTTTTCTCATTGAATACAACATCTCAACTTCTAATGATTTTATGGTTATCAACATCCCATAACTTATATCCCAAATCATTAACACCATATCCAACAAGATAACATTTTTGTGATTTTGCATCAAGTTTCTTTCTATCCTCTTTATCAACATGTGCAAAAGCCTCACAACCAAAGACTCTCAAGAATGAGTAATTCACCTTTTTACCTATCCACATCTCCTTTGGAATGCCTCCATCTAAAGCCATAGATGGACCCTTGTTAATACAAAAAAATAGCATTATCAATAGCATCAGCCCAAAGATTCAAAGGTAACCCAGCATGTATCCTCATACTTCTAGCCCTTTCCAAGATAGTCCTATTCATTCTCTCTGCAACCTCATTTTCCTATGGAGTTCTAGGAACCACCTTAATCCTTCTAATGCCATTGTGTGAACAAAATGAATCAAACTCATTATTGCAAAATTCCCCACCATTATCGGACTTAAGACATTTCAACTTAGAATTAGTTTCATTCTCAACCAATGCCTTCCACCTCTTAAATGTTCCAAACACATCAGATTTCTTTTTAATACAGTATACCCATGTCTTCCTGGTACAATCATCAATAAAAGTGACAAAATAAGATGAGCCCCCAAGTGAGCAAACCTGTGCAGGACCCCACACATCGGTATGAATAAGATCTAATTTGTGACTCTTCTTTTCTTTGCCAACTTTAAGAAAATTAACCCTTTTTTGTTTTCCATACACACAATCTTCACAAAATCCTAAATCAACTTCTTTTAGATTAGGGAGTGAACCATTAGAGTGCAATATTTTCATACCTTTCTCACTCATATGTCCAAGCCTATTGTGCCATAGTGATGCATCATTGCCAATTGAAACAAGATTCAATGAATAATCAAAGACATTTGTGAGCAAATAAAGAGACCCTACCAAATTTCCCTTTGCAAATACGATTGAACCTTTAGTTACTTTCCAACCACCATCCCCAAATGTCATCACATAACCCTCCTTATCCAATTTACTTGTTGATATAAGATTTCTTTTAAGATCCAGAATGTGTCTAGCATCATTAAGAGTCCATTGTGTTCCATTAGGTAATTTCATTATTATATTGCCAATACCAACAATCTAACATCGGTGTGCATTACCTAATAACACTTGACCAAAGTCACCATGTGTGTAATTTGAGAAATAATTTTTATGTGGAGTAGCATGAAATGAAGCACCCAAATCAAGAACCCAATAATCACCATTCTTATCATTAGACATGATTAAAGCATCTTGAATTAATTCACCAACAATATTTGCCTCTTGGTTACTTGTGCTTTCATTATTATAATTACTACTTTCAATTTCTTTTCCTTTTCTATTCCAACAATCCCTTTTAATGTGACCCTTTTTACCACAATGCCAACATTCCAATTTAGTTTTACCTTTTGATTTTGACCTTCCTTGTGATTTGCTTCTTTACTTGCTTCTCCTTCTTTCCTTTGATCTTCCTCTTGCCTCTACTGTGAGAGCAGCATTGGAGCATTCTCCCATGGACTTTCTCCTCATGTCCTCACTTAGAATTGTTCCAACAACTTCATCAAAGACCAATTTTGCATTAGAAGAAGAATTACTAACAGCCATAACAAAGCTATTCCAACTATCCGGAAGTGAACATAGAATTAACAAAGCCCTTATTTCATCTTCAAATTCTATTTTTACTAAAGTTAATTGATTTGTGATTGTGTTGAATTCATTAACATGGTCTTGAACTGAACTACCTTCATTCATCCTCATGTTAAACAATTTCTTTATTAAGTATACTTTGTTTGAGGTAGATGGTTTTTCATACATCTTAGCAAGCTTATCCATTACACCTTTAGTAGTTTTTTCACTGGAAATATTGAAAGCTACACTAGAACTTAAACAAAGTCTAACAGCACCCAAGGCCTTTCTATCCAACAAGTTCCACTCTTCATCACTCATAGTAGTGGGTTTCTTACTCTTATCTTCTAGAGGTTGATAGAGATCCTTTTGGTAGAGGTAGTCTTCCATTTGCATTTTCCAAAACTGAAATCCTTGCCCATTAAATCTTTCCACCTTCAGCCTCCCTTCTTCTACCATAGTGCTCTTCTTGGTTTCCAATCTACACACAAGATTCACCAACAAAATCCCAACACAACAACAAGCTCTGATACCACTTGTTAGGTTTCAATAAGTTTATATAAGCAAGAGAATTCACAATTCTTATAGTCCTTGGCAAAAAAAAGAAACAACATTCAAGCATACTACTGAAATCAAACAACCATGAACATCAACCACACAACAGAGACACAAGAGATAACGTGGTTCACCCAATGTAGGCTACATCCATGGAGAAGATTTAAACCCTTTTGCATATCATTCTTCAAGTCCTCCAAGCAACAAACCAGCAGCATAATCTTGCTACAACCTTCACTTTGGAGTTACAACAAAGCCTCACTACAATCTCTCTTACAGGCTATCTACATAAGACATCAAACTACAATCACAATCTACTTCACAATTGCTGTCAAAACTACAATATATATGCCTCAACTCAAGCCTCTTATTTATAGGTATAAACTAACCCAACTTAAACCCAAGTTGGATCTGGAAGGTCGTTAGGTAACCCCCAACCCTTCTACAACTGATAAATAGGTGTCATGGCTTCTTGGAAACTGAAATTTGATGTCAAACGAGAAAGTAATTATTCTCTATTTTCTAGCTGGTGCCCTGCAAACCAGTTAGCATTTTCAAATCAGATCAGCTATCAGTTTGATGTCAAGTGCCAAGGTCTAGCCGGTTGGTCGATTATCTAGCCGGTTGGCTGACAGGTCATAGTCTCCATCACATAACAAATGGGACTCCCTTAATAGGAGGAATGAGGACTAAAGGATTTATAAGGTACTGCTTAATATCATCAAAAACTTTCTGGTACTCTTTCGTCCACTCAAATTGGACAACCTTCTTGAGAAGGTTATTGAATGGGAAACACTTATCTAATAAATGTGCAATGAAATGCCTAATGGCTTATATCTTACCTTGAAGACTCCTCAAGGATTTAAGATCATGTAGTGGAGGCACACTAGTAACGATAGTGAATTTATTAGGTTCCACTTAAATGCCTCTCTTAGAAATGATGAATCCAAGAAGCTTTTTAGATGTGACACCAAATACACACTTCTTAGGATTCAACTACACATTGTGCTTAAGGAGATGTGCAAAGACCACCTCTAAAATATCCTATTATTTCTCTTGA
>Ga0181465_100517_pt1 | contig 15651 bp, 19 predicted proteins | sample InSIn3gowninarea_FD_119076 | JGI IMG/M metagenome (GOLD analysis project Ga0181465, IMG submission 119076) | Clean room microbial communities from NASA Spacecraft Assembly Facility at Jet Propulsion Laboratory, Pasadena, California, USA -... ... | reverse complement strand
ATAGAGGTACCACATATTCCAGTGTTAGAGACGCCTCTCAATGAGGAGAGAAGCAAGAAAAGAGACTGGGAAGAGACCACTCCCACAAGTGGGTCAACAGATCCTCCACAGCCTGTTCCATTGGGTAGATGGAGTCACAGGGAGTGAACTACTAAAGTGTTTGTTTAGTAAAAGGGCTTTGATACAGAGCAAGGTAGTCAATTCAGGAGCAATTCTGATATCTGGAGATGGTAGAACGAAGTCAGGGAATGAAAGGCAATCAAGAATCTTTCATTATGCTGGCAGAGGGAAAATGCTTGAAAATTACTAAGGAGCAATGAAGAATTCCCAAGCAATATTCAGAGTGGAAGAACTAGTGCAAACAGGAGCAATTAAGAATTCCTATTTATGACTAATTCTGAAGAAAACATACATAGTGGCAAAGATTGAACACAGAGTGCTTTTAAGCAAATTTTTGGGCTATTTTTTTTCTCTGTTACTAAGATTATGGAACACATATGAATTTGCATGCATAGAAAGTATAAAAACACAGTGAAGAGAGACTTATTTATCCATAAAAATGACGCAAGAATTTTGTAGCAGGTCCCAGCACGTCAATTCCACATTCAGATGGTTCAGCACGGTGAAATTCAACAGCCTTTGTATTAAACAGTCTCAATAATTTACAGCGCAGTTCAGAGATGAAATCACCAACAATAAAACATATGATTTGGGTCTATAAATAGTAGAGTCTTTACAAAAATATCCCGTAGGTAAATATCTAGTCATAAATTCTATCCATCTACTTTGATGGGTAGCAATAACTGAGGTGGAAGTATGTGCAACCTGAATGAGTAAATATGATGTACCTGGCCGCCTTAGGTGTCTGGCCTTTATTGAATTTTTGGCTTCTTTTTCGGCTGGTGGCTGTAGCTTTGGCTTGTGATGCTGATGTGCTGTTTCTTGCCACCTGTGTTGGCCTTGCTTTAATGAGCTGCCACTATATTTGACTTTCTTTTCTGCCACCTTGATATTTTGGCAGGGGGCCTGTGCATGCGGAATTGCTGACCTGTAGTTGACCAAAAGGAAAAATGAAGAGAAAGTTACCTTGGCAGAATTTCCAGCATTGACTGCCACCAATCTTCTGTAGGCAATTGATGCCTTTGTATCTTTATTAATATCTCATCTGCTTCTGTTTATCTGTAAAAATTGGGTTGGACTTCAAAGAGGTGGTTAATCTCATGTTCAATGAAGAACAGGCTCTCCAGTTTGTCATAAAGGATTTGCCAGAGGGAGGACCTGCTTTCTCTGGGGGAACTTGAGGATGTTGTGATTTGATTGGACACTTAATTATCCACCCTGCGTGCATACTGATCATCTGTAAGCAGTTTCCCACTGCTAGTTAGCAGACTGGGCAACCCTCTGTTCTGTAACGCTGCAAATTTTAATCTGAAAGCATGTATTTCTGCCTGCATCTCTTGGCATTTTCTCTCTAAAGTTTGCACAAAGCCCCTGAGGGTGAGCACCCTCTTCACAGTTAGAATAGTATCTGTCCTGCTACTAATTTCTAGAGCTTCCGGTTGTTCCTTAGTGTGAGTGTTCAGGATCTGGATCGTTTTGTTGGCCTGCTCAGGCATATTTCTCAATGATGCTCTCGCTCTCTGGGTTTCAAACTGAGCTATATTTATTAGTTCTATCTACTCATGTATTGTCTGGATGGATTGCCACTGATCTGTAATCGATTGGCCAATCTTGGCCCATAGAATCTTCTTGATTTCCACCATAGTTTTGTCCAGAGTAAGCTCCTTCTCCAGAGCTTTTATTTTGTTGTCCAAGGTCTTGATTTCTCTTGTTTTTTCTGCTACTATCATCTTGGACTTGTCATAACTTGCCTCTAATTTGGCCAATTTTTCCTTGGCCTCCTTCAACTCTGTCATCTGAATCTCTAGCTCCTTGACTGCCTTCAACATCTCTTCCATACTTAAGCTAGATTATGTTGTTGTTTTTGCTAATGCTGCTGAAACATCTGTAGTTGTTGTATCCGCTGTTGATGGTGGAATAGCAGGAGGAATTGCTGCTACTGTTGTGGGCAAGATGGTGGGAACTATGGGAGCTGTCAGAGGTGGCTAGGAGGCTGATTCTCCCTATCTGTCTTGCACTACCTTCTCTAATTCTTGCTACATCTGAATGATTCTTTGATTCATTCTCATCGTGAGGTCCATCATGTCCTCACCTTGTTTTTCTTGAGCTAGTTCTGCAGTTTGAGGGCGTATGGTTGCAGGTAACCTCACTTGTTTTTTGAGTGCATAAATATCATCTTATTTCTTCTTCATAATGCCTTGATGCCCTTGGGATCCTTAGGATCATGACCTAGATCCATAATTATTTCCTCCAATGTTTTTATTTATTGTCTTTGGCTGTAGAAGACATTCTCTCCAAATCCAATTGAGTTTTTGTATTAGTCAATGACTCCTTCAATTGGTGGGCCAGCATAGCTTTGTCTACCAATGTGGCATAGACCATCTCACCCGTTTGCTTGTGCAGCTCAATTTGATCCATTGGGTGAATGTACTTGGCAAGGACCTCTAAATTTGTCATTATGTAATCTGCAGTTGTCTGTGGCTGTGGCACCTTGGGCTTGAAATGACTTAGAATCATTTTCTCCTCTTTCAGCTCATAAGTTTCCATTAACCTTTGCTGTTTGGCAGGTGTTGTCTATAGAAACTGATCATACAACTGCATTCTCAACAGCTCATTCTGGTCCTTGATTTCCACAAATGTTCCTTTGATGCTAGGAGGTTGCTTACTTTTCTGTCTTGATCAGGACACCTCCATACCATGTTGTCTTTCTTGCTCTTGCTGGAATGAGCTAGTAGGTGTTTGTTGGCTAACTTCCCTTTCTCTTCTCGGGCTGTCCATGATTTCTTCACTGGTTTCCTCCTCAACTTGAGGATCTATCCTCTGTCTCTTGGCCTGTGGAGGATCTGTTGACCCACTTGTGGGAGTGGTCTCTTCCCAGTCTCTTTTCTTGCTTCTCTCCTCATTGAGAGGCGTCTCTAACACTGGAATATGTGGTACCTCTATTTGCAATGGAGTGGCTTGCCCTTGACCCTGCTCTTTCGAACCAGCTGCCTGTTCTACCATAGATTGTTGTTCTGTATCAATCACTTCTTTACCTTTTGTTGTGCCTATTGTTGGTGAAGTCCTGTCTTGGGTAGCTTGTGAAACTATAGTAGCTGATGTGCCCTCTCCAACTTGTTGTGGCAGCATGAAAGTCACCTGATCAAAAGAATCCAAGTCAAGAGTTTTTTCCAAATCTTTAACATTTTGCTCCATTATTTCCTCTTGGGAGAACTCCTCAACTAGTGTTCCTTGCACCCATTCTTCTTGGTTTGCATATTGTTCTATATCTCGAATCCTACAATGATCATAGGCTGAGATTCTATATTTGATTTTCCTGGCATTGAGAAAACCATATGGGTCATAGGGTACCCACCAGAAACTTCTTTTCAACCTGTATTTCTGCCCCAATATTTGATCAGCATCCTGTCATCTTTCTTTTTTATTCATGAAAAAGAAGCCTAGTTGGTCTTTAAATTTGCGCTGAGCATTCTTTTTAGTGCTATGAAAGTGAGCTAAATCTGAACTGATTAGCTGCTTGTAATACTCTAGGGAAAAAAGTCTCATTGGCACATATCTTGGCAGCCTGTAGGGACAAACCTCACAGGCATACATCCTAATGACAGTGTGATTCTGGTAAAAGTACCAGTCACCTATTTTATAGTTCTTTGAGAGCTACAATATTTTATGCATGTCATAGGATAGTCTGGCAGGAGGAGTTCTTCTTAAGAGACAGGAGACTGGGTAAACAAACAAGTCAATGAACTCACAATAGGAATACGAAGAGTTTTGGACTTCATGAAAGACTGATGTCCAAAAGATGACAGATCTTCTTTCTCCTTTTGAGTCTAATCTTTTAATAGGGCATTGGAAGCAATTTGACTGATAATACATGAATAGATGATAAATGTATGATGAATATTTGAAGACCCCCTCCCTATCCAGTTTCACTAGCTGGTCATGTATTTTATTGGCAATGAACTTGGCATAATTGTACTTGACAGCAGGGGGCTGTCCTGGGCTATATGCAGACAAGAGGACCAATACAATTTCATCAATGTGCTCACTTGTTTTGAAACCCAGCACAGAGGATATCATGTCAACTAGCAACTTTCCTACTTCATTGAAATTGATATATAGAAAAGGAGGTGGCTCTATAGGCTGGCGATCTGCTCTCATGAAAGTTTTGGCAATTCTGGTAATCTCAGAGCTTGAGAGCTTAGGACCCTCATCAAGCAGGTATTTCATAGAAAGAGGAAACAGAAGCTGAGTTTGTTTGAATTTCATCATTTGATTGATGCAGTCAGGAGTTATATGAAAAAGGATGCTCTCAGATGGAGACTTGATTGCTCTCTGATTTGGCTCATAGTTTTCAGCACAGAGGTGAATTATCTCAGGGAAAATATTGATAGAAAGCATGAAGTAGATGGGTAAGTTTGATTCCCATATCCCATACATATCACACTTGTTTAAAAAATTGTTTCTCAGCTGACAGAATGTCTGGAGGTGGTTTTTGTCACCCACCAAGTCCTAAATTAAGTAGTCCCTATCAGCCAAAGGTCATGCTTCAAGTTCCTTGTGAGGTGCATTGAGAGGAGTGATGTTCAAGGCTGCTGGAGTGGCCATCTTGAATGCTCTGTGTCTGTAATCTGAAATTTGGATTGGTGCAGCAACAGACTGGTGGAAAGTGCTTCTAAGGCTATGCCAGGGAGCTGTAGAATGAGCTTAGATATAGAACTGGCCTTCACTGTGTATGATCTATGGCAAAATAGCAAATTTGCAGAATTTAGACAAGTTTTTTGAATGAATTCGCTGGACTCATAGACTCTGTGAACAGAATGCAGAAGGAATGGGAATGATTTTTAGCTAAATGAGGGAAATTTTGCAGAGGATTTTGACAAAAGGACTCAATGCATGGGAAGTTTGGAGAATCTACCGGCGGAAATGAGCTTAAAGTGTATTTTAATGGCGGAATTTGCAAATGAGGGCAATTTTGTCGGGTTGCACTTGAACAGAGGGTCACTTAGTGAATTTGCAGGTGAAATTTCAGGGGTTGGGGTGCATTTTAGTGCAAATTTGCAGATACTCAATCAATTTGAATGGACAAACTACGGAAAAATGGGGTTTATGGGTCAACAGCGGGTAAATACCTGTTTTTGATGGCGCAGTGGGCACTTAGCAGGTACAGCTCGAGCTGCAGAGTCGAGCTATGGAGCTGAATTCACAAGGTGATGGATTGTGGTTGATTTGAACGTAAAATCGCATGCAAGCGGCTCCACGGGCGCAATGAATAAAACAAATAAAACAATCGTTTTTACGACTTTTTATTGAATTTCGGACATTTTGGTGCTTTTGGCACTTTTGGCACTTTTCGGAGATGACGTCATCATGACGTATTTTGGCGTGTAGTGGGTATGGAATATGACTTGGCAGTTGACGTGTACGGTGATGTGGCGGGCAATACGTTGGCGGGGCGGTGATGTTAGCAGGTGATGTGGCAGTACTGCAGAGGAGCAGGTGGGGGCCGACATGTATGTGACGTCATATGGTGACAAGGACTTGACATCATCGAGTAGCTGGCGAGCGGTTTCCGGTTTTACCCGCACCGGTTTTGGCCCAGGGTGGTATTGCGAAGGGGGGCTCCGATCACGCCATGAGATCGACGCGTGGCGGGGGTACCGCAGCAATACCACCTATCCCCCGGACGCTAATCTTTGACAGATTGGGGCACGTGATATTGCCGCCAGTCGTTGGATTAAAGGTCGTTGATCGGACGGCGAAGGGGATGTTAAAGCTGTGGGGTTTGGAATGAGGGGGGCCCGCATAATATTTAAACATTTTATAGCGCGTCGGGGATAAAAACTTTGGGTTTGTGGGTTTTTTTGTGGTTATGCGGGGGAAATATGGTTATTAGTTTAACCAGATATTAAACTAATGCCATTGTATTTACATGTGTGCGGGTTATTTACATAGTTTTAGGTGGGTGGGTTAATAGGGTTAGATATTTTACCTAATGTCAAATGAACCCCCTAATGACTTGGACGTGGAAGGGTTCTTACTAAAGTCCCAGATGGACTTAATAATTCCTGAGAACTGTAGTATATGTCTATAATTTCCAATGAGTAGGGATACTTAGTATTTTTTGGTGTTTTTATATAGTTTCTTGTAGAATAGGGGTAGGGAAGTGATCAGGGAGCTAGATAATAAGTTAGAATGTCAATATGAATATATATGGGATGAAACTGCATGAGTAAAGCTAAGTTGATAGAGTGAAAACTTAGTCATGGGGAAATGAAAGGGATTTGAAATGATGATTTTTACACAAGAAATGTGGCTTCTTTTCCTTAAGAAAACTCAAAGTTTGACTTAGCATTTCTCATAGAATGAAGTGAAGTAGGATTGTGGGCAGATCCCAAGGTTCTTGAGGAGATGTTAGTGAAAGACTTCTGGGGGAATGAAAGGGGAGTTAGTCATGCTTCCATTATTATGCAACCAAACAATTGCCATGGTAGAAATGTCACTAATGATATGAGTTGTTCTTGACAAGGCAAAAAATGGTCATTACCTTGCTTCTACAACCTCAAACTACCTACCCAGCCTAGGAACTAGCATTTTTTCTTCCTTTTGGTTGGGTGCACTTGGACTAGCAAACCCTCACTTTCTTCTTTTCTTTTGGACTACCCTCCTATCTAAATCTACCCTTATCTCTTCCAAGGGCTCAGATTAAATAGTTGAGACCCTTTGCTTCTCTACCTATCTAATTATCTGCCAAGCTTGAACTATTTGGACAGATATTTATTCTCTATTCTAAAACAAGTAAATTCAAACATGAATAACCAGGATTGAACTGTCTGGTTACTCATCAACTGCTACAAAAATCAACCAACTGTACACAATGAAATCCTTGGGCAATGGAATAGCAGTGGAATTCGAACTAGCACACTTTCTTGGCCTTTAGTTTACAAAATATGGAACCTTTTCAGCATAAAAAGATGAACATATTTGGCCCTTTCCACAGTTAATCATGAAAAATGAAACCTATTGGTATAGGAACCTAACACACTTGACTACAGAAAGTTAAGCATGAAATATGATCACAAAGTGATATAAAACATATCACATATCATGATAACATTAATTGCCATCATACATGTTTAGGATATCAATTCCAGAATTACTAAAAAGTAATATAAATGTAGAATTGAATGAATATTCACATGTACAACAATATCGAATCAAAAGACTGTTAAATCGCATAACATGAAACAAAATGACATTGATATAAGTACCTTATGTGTTGGAAATGTGATACTAACATAACAGTCTGGTTCTTTCTTCTTGTTCTGAAAACTCCAAAACGATACAGAAATGAAATTATTTTTGAAATCTTCTAACAAAAACGTTTGAACCTTGCTTTCTACAAAAATAAATGAAGAAGTACATAAGTGTTATCTTCTTCAATCCAATTTTTAATACAAATTCAAGACCCTTTCAAAAATGACCTGAAAGGGTCTTTATAGTAAAAATAAAAACAAACTGTTCGTAAAAGATGCTTGGAGTGGTTGGAACAGCCTCTCTCAAAACATGGGATTTCATGATAAAAATTGAATTGCAATAACTTCTAAAAATATGCATCACATCTATCATTCCTCCTACATCTTTAACTGACAAATTTCAAGCGTACTTTGGATTTCCAATGGATAACTCACCCTAGCATGTAATTGATCTGTGTACACCGCATCCGAGAGTTCAGGCATCATGCACTCGAGTGCATCGGCAAGACATTTGATTGTCATTTGTTGGATATGCGGTTTGACCAAATAGAACCAATTTGCATCCCAATTGAGACTTTTTAATTTTTTGATTTTCTTCTCCTTGGTATTCAAATCTTGCTTCAATTGTTTTTCCAATACCTTTGCTTTTGGAAGGTTTTTTGGGGAACACTCAAAAATTAAATTGGCACTGTGTAAGTTATCATTTTTCAATTCAATGATATTATTCCTCACTTCCCTGGCCTTGGAAGTTGCTCTTTCCACTTTGATCAGTTGTGTCTCCCATTCTGCAAATAATATCTCTTTGTGAGATTCTTCAATTACTAGTGATTTAATAGACCTTCCCTTTCCTGTGTTCTTCCAAGAGATGTAATCTGTAATCTTGTCATCCGCATCTTAAAATTCCAACCTGGAATTGACTGCTTGATCTATCAGTGTGCTGGTTTTGATGCATAGTGCATGACTGAGAGATATCTTTTGGTAGACTTGGGTTAGCTGTTGAGACAAGAAATTATTTACTTCCAAGGCTTCCGTTATAAATTCTTCAATTTTGGGATTGTCTTTAAATTGATCCATTGAGAGTTGTAGATGCTTTATTTTCTCATCCTTAGATTTGATCTCTTTATGATGTGCCAGTTTTAGCTATTCGAATTCCTGAGATAGGTGATGTTGTCTTTCAATAGCTTGTTGATCAATCCTATGTTTTTCCTCCCTTAACTGTTCTTCCAGTTGTTTAATCCTCTGATCCTTTTCCTTGAGAAATTGATTAACTTTGGTTTCTTTATCAATCGTGGCAGTTGTATATGCTCCTGCAAACTGAGATAATTTGGTCAAGTCTTCAAAGGGATTAACTTCTGAGTCTCTCCAAATGATATTCATGGATTCATTTTGAGGAACTGTCGCTAATACTTGATCTATCTTTCTCTTTTTCGGTTTCCTTTTGACTATAGTTCTGTGTTTAGGGCTATAAAACACATCCAACGTGTAATTTCTTCTATGATGAGTGTAATCTTTGATGAAGGATACTCAGGGATTACCTCAATTTCCTTTAGAGGTGATTCCATGCCAGATGGTCTATCAATCACAAGCTCATGAATCATGATCTATTGTTTTAAAGGAGATTCTGGTGCGATAACAGTCTGGGTTTTACTCTGACCTTTAATATGTTGATCAAAATGTTCCCATTCTTTGATCAATATAGAATCAATGTAAACATTTGTGTCCAACTATTCAATTTCCTTCTCATTTGTCTTAGCCACCTCAGAAGTTTTCTCTTGCTCTGTGCTTTGTGATGTTTGCTGGATAACTGGTGCAATATTCAATAAGTCCAATGGCACTGTTTGAAGTCTTTGCGTCCTGTATTGGATGAATTGATCCATTTTTCCTGGTTCTAGCTTAATCTTTGCCAGGTGGTGTACTTGTGAGAATGTCTCTGCTAACCTAAAGAAGTGATCGAATTCATCTTTCTCATGGATAAATTGTTTAACTTTTACCTGAGTAGTGAAATTAAAAGCAACATTATTCGGGTCATACTGCCTTTTGGGAATAACCGCTAGGTTCAAACCCCCTATTTTCTTGGCTTCAATTTTGGGCGTGCTTGTAATCATGCAATGAATAGATGTCGCAATGAATCAAAAAGGCAAGCCATAACTGTTTCTTGGCGTCATTGAGATTTTTTGTAAGCCCTTTTTCAACTGTCTGTCAGGTTATTTCCCTAGCCAATAATTTATCCGCGACATATAGAGGAAGGACATTCGGGTCGGTAATGCTGTCAAAAACCCTAATCTATGTAAAGAACTCTTCCCCAAACCAACTGCCAATTGAAGTTAAATCGATACTAGCTTCCTCGGATAGCCGAAGGGCTGGTTTGTTAAAAATGGCCTGATGAATGGGTAAAATAAAGTCATGACAAATTTTGTAAAAATTCTTCTTATATTGTTTCTACCACAGGTATTTATGGTCAATATGGATATGGGTTGGGTCTTAAATAGTCCATTTCCATCCCATGATGGGGAAATCAGAATTGAAACAAATGGTATCGACTATGTAGGCACTCATATAGAAAGGGGGAACAACTCAAGCAGTCACAAATCTATTTTTTTCTATAACCAAGTATTTGGACTTCCATTTTGTCTGATAGGATAGTATCCCAATCCATCACAAAATAATTCAATGATGCTTCTATTAACGAGACCATTTCAATGGAAAACTTAGCAGAATTGGGGCTTCCAAATAATCTACACATCATTGCGGTAGCATAGTAATATGGACATGCTAGAGAGTCCACAGAATACATATCGTATGACTCGTGCTTGTGCTTGTTAGGGAAGTACCTCCATTGTTTGATGGGGTTTGAATCTATTTCATTTTCTTTTGAGAAAGCTTCATGGAATTATTTGTTGTAGTACTTTTGAGGCTCTGGCAAATGATACATTTTCTTCAAGTCTTTAGGCTTGAAGGATCCAAACATTCTTTTGTTGGCTGTGAATAGCGTCCTGTCCGTTATATTGATGTCGTCAAATACCCATTTTACCATGTCATTACATGGAAAAATATTTTGTCAGACCGCTATTCAATGAAGAAAAGAGTCGGCCAAATCTCCAAGTGTGTTCTCTGACTCTACAAGTCCATCAGCTGTAACATGTCCCGCAGTCACCTTCGGCTTTTATTTTTCCAACATATCATATATTCCTTCCCATGAAATTTTCCCACAGTCTTGGCATGTTGTATCTAAGATCAACACAACTTTTTCTGGTCCTTCGGCTACTGCAGGGGAAGCTTTTGCCTTTCGGGATTTCTTTGTCATTTTAGCTTGCTGCATACTTCCAAATTCAGACTGCAATTATATGAAAAGAGAAGAGCGATAAACTAAAACTTTCAGAGAGGCTAATGCTTGAACAGATAATGGTGATAATAGTAGAGTCGAAAATCAAGGTAGGAGCATGTGGTGTGAAAGATTTCATATTATGAATTGATATTAACACTAAAGAAGAAATCTTGTATGACTAAAGTCATTACTGCTCTTAATGCTTTGTCATATTAAACAATGCGAAACTTAAATGTTCAATAAATAGATCGCATCATATTTTTCTTAAGGCCTAATCAGAATGTGTGTTGTAAATCTCCTGATTTTGCGATGAGCAATTTCAATATGTATTATTTAAATATTCTAAGAGCCATCGCATATCACAAGTCGGTAGGTGTAATTGCCATGTTCTAAAAGTATTTCAGATTTTCGTGATTACAATCAGTGATGACCTGGCACATAGAGTTGGGAAAATATTTATTTAACTACCCACATCATGTTTTCTCCATGTTATCATTAAACCACTTTATTATATTTTAACATCGCATCTCGTGTCCCCGAGTTGATTATCACTTATTTCTGCTGGGATTGCGATATGCGAGATGCGAGAATCTTATCACATCACAAGTTTTCAGGTGTGGCTTCTTTTAGTTTTTAGCGATATGCGAGATGCAAGAATCATATTGCATCACAAAGTTTCAATGTTTATTAAACCTATCACTTGGAATCTATGATGTGATAGACGATATGCGATCGCTTTATCGCATCGCATGTTTGTCAATGAATTGTTTTAAGAAGCCCAATGATTAGGATTTTTGCGGTAACTTCACATTGCTACATTAATATTTAGATTGAATGTTTTTTTGTTCTTAAGCGCATGTGAAGTGCGATGTTTGATTTTTTAAAGAGTTTTTTTTTTTTTTTGAAGCACTTTTATTTAAAAATCAAGAAATAAAGCAATTTATTTCTATGTAAAGGTTTTATTGATTTTTTAAAAATTAAAGGGACCGTATTTCCTATTTCATATCTGAGAATAAAATTACGGAAAAATTGAAATGGGGGAGTTGTTGTATAGCACAAAAAAACCCTGCGACAACACAAATTATGTGCTAACTTTGAGAAATGCACCTTTGGCATGAGTCATGTCCAATATCTAGATTACATCATTGATGAGAAAGGCATGCATTTGGATCCAAATAAGATCTGATTCATTTGAGATTGGTCAACCCCGACGACTCTAACAAAGTCTCACAGCTTTTTGGACCTTGCTAATTTTTGTCGAAGGTTTGTATTGGGATTCTTTCATATCACCTGGCCTTTGAGTCAAGTTATCACAAGCAAAGAAAAAGTAAATTTTTTCTGGTCCGAGTCCCAACAGAAGGTGTTTTTTGAGCTAAAGTATCACCTCTTCTCTGCAATAGTAGTCACATTGCTAGACCTGCAACAACCATTTGACATTGTGACAAACGCCTCTAACTATGCTATTCGTGTTGTTCTCACCCAAGAGGGGCATCTGGTGGCCTATCACAATGAGACAATTTCCAACGCAATTTGTAAATACCCCACCTACAATAAGGAGATGTATTCCATTGCATCCTTCTAGCAATGGAAACATTATTTTCTGGGGAAGGAGATGGTCATCCACACATATCATCAACCCCTACAATTTATACAGACCCAAGGGAAGTTGCAAAATGATCATCATCAGAAGTGGCCCACATATCTGTAATAATTCCATTTGAATATCAAGTACAAGAATGGAAGCACCAATCATGTTGCAAATTACGTCAATTGGCCACCAGTTGCAACATTGACCACTTTTCTTGACTCTTGTGGCCACGAGACCTCTGGATGGCTACAACTCTAAAAAAATGATCTAGAGTTTTCCACCACATACTAGATTCTAATGGATGGAAAGAAAATTCTAAACTTCCACCTCTATGATGCATTATTATTCTACTTAAGCCACCTTTGTGTTCCTTCAACTAAGCATGCCAAGCTGATTTGGGAGGTGCACTACAGTCAGGTTGCAGGAAACCTTGGTGTGGATAAAATTTTGGTCTTACTACAGAAGTATTTTTATTGGCCAAATATATGACATGATGTTGGAAAATACATCAGATCCTACATTGCTTGTGCCATCACCAAACCAACTATTAAGAAGAAACGCTTGTATACTCCTCTTCCTAGTCCTAGTCAGCCCTAGGAATACGTATCCATGGACTATATTTCTAACCTTCCTTCTACCAAGAATGGCAATGACTGTGTATTTTTGGTTGTCAGCATATTTTCTAAGATGGCCATATTGGCTACCTACAAGAAGAGTATCACAGCAGAGGCCATTGTCTTACTCTTCTTTGAATAAGTGTGGGTACAGTTTGGGATCCCACAAACCATTATATTATATCAGGATAGAAATTTCCTAAACGTCTTTTGGTCGAGACTTTTTTCATTGTTGGACACCAATCTCACCAAGTCGACTACATTCCACCCCCAGACTGGTGGCCAGACAAAGTTCGTCAATGGGATGATTGTGCACATACTATGCATGTACAACTCTAAGCATATGTGGACATGGGATGAGAGTCTTCCCTATGTGAAAAATGGCTATAACAAAGTTCTTCATAGAATTTCCATAGCTCAACTAGACATAGTCCCTTTGAAGTGGGCCTAGGATTTTAACCATTATGTCCCCTTGATGTTGCACTGCCTTTTGCTTCTACATAGGAAGAATCTACCCATGTTCAGTCTGAAGCTGATAAAGCCACCTGATTTATTGAGCACATTCAACACAGCCACCAGTAAGTTCATGACATCTTGCATAAATCCATTACCAAATACAAACAACAGCATGATTAGCATTGAGTGCCCCATAAATTTTAGGTGGGTGACAAAGTTTGGTTGCATTTGCAGAAAGAATGCCTTACCACAGCCCATCATAGGCTTAGACTTCTCCAATATGGTCCTTACACCATCACCAAAGTTATGGGAGACAATGATTTTGAGCTCAGAATTCCCCCATTCCTTGGCCTACACCTAGTGTTCAATGTGGATCGCCTTCAACTATACTTTCCACCATTACTAGACACATCAAACTTTCCGCCATTACTAGACACATCAAACATTGCAGAACAAATTGCACCAGCAAAGATAAACCCAGACTGCCTAGATTTGGTCACAACTGATTGGATCATGGACACATAGATCAAGAACACTTGCCAGCATAATATCCAACTATATCGGGTTGTCAAATCTGGAAAACTCCTGCACCAAGGCAAGTGGCTCACCGAGAACCAAGTTCGGCAAAATTTTCCCCATCTCATGGAGGAACTCAACATAATATGGATCATTGCTTCCTAAGGGAAGAGGACTGATCCAGGTGGATATTAGTGGTTGTCCACCTATTCCACTTGAACCCCCACCATTGTTTCTTTTATTTTCCTCATTTGTAGCATAGTTTACTATTTTTGACAGTTTTTCAAGTACTGAACTTTCGAAGTCATTTTGAGGCCCTAAACGACATTTTTTGGAAAATAAGAAAACTCGTAGCGTATGACAAGGGTTTATAGTTGAAATTTGTATTCTTTGGATATATATTTCTAATGAGGTATCTTATGTGCCAAATAGATATTGTATGCCAAAGTTATGACCCCAAAAAGTTGATGTACCAATTTACCCCAATAGGGCCCACAGACTTTTGGTGTTTCATCTCCTAGGGTTAGGTATTTCGATGTTTATGGTTTTCCAGTATTCCTAAATAATAAATAGGCCTTTAAGCCTCATTGTAACACATTTTAAAATGCATGTATCTGCCACCTCTCTTCTCATAGACAAGCTACCATCATTTGAGCTAATTTATTTCCATTCTGCATGTAAAGAATTTTCAGTACTTTGTTATTAATAAATTGAAGTTTTGCTTTCATTGTATCTTTGTGTTTTTGCTCATATTTATATTTCATTTCATTCCTTCATAAATATTGATCATTTCTACTCAATGTCTCTACCATTGTTAGAGGCTTTTAACCTTGCTTGAACTTGAGAGTTGATAATACAATTTAAATTGAAGATAAACCTAGAATTGAGGAAAACATAGATGAAACCCGTAGAAAATAACCTAGAGTTAGGGGAAAGCATGGTTGTCCTTTACATCCCAATTAGAAGATACAAATATAGGATCATATTTCAATCATCCCATCACTTCCAAAATGATTATTATGCCATGTTTCCATGCATCCATAAACAAAGAGTAACTAGAAGTCAACTTTGCTCCTCCAAAGTCTCTAGTCACTACTTGAACTCACGACCTTATTATAGTCTTTCTTGCAAAGGAATGGAACTACATGCCTTCATATAAGGACACCAACCGAGTACATTCCTAAATAAAATAAACAAAATTAAACTAGTTTGGATTCGCACCTACCTTATGTATTTGACAAAAGAGATCTAACATTAACTACGCTATCAATTAAAAAAGTGAAGTTTCTTCATAGCCTTTGTTTTTGGAATCCTTTGTACACATAATTAATCATAAGATAAGCTTGGATAAGCAAGAGATCTTTACTCTAAAATAAAATATTATTTCTAGAGAGCCATATGGCCCATAGCATTGTGCATGGAAGGGATTTATATGGCTAGAAAATTTGTATGATGGAAATCCAAGAGAAATGGGTCAAGGCCACAATAGTGTTTCTCTTTTTACAGATATTTTACATATCCATTGTTTCCTTCAGTTGGAAAGATTTATTTTCTATTAGTGGCATTTCTTCTTGCTTTATGCACTTCATCTCAATGTTAAATAGGGACACAATGGATGGACTACATATACAATTGATCCTAATGGAAAATGGCATCAACCCATGGTACTCATCCACCCATATTATTCATCAACCCATGGAATTTACCCATGGTATTGTAAATGGCATCCGCCCATGGTATTGTAAAATCCACCCATGGTATTCATTCACCCATGGAATT
>Ga0181465_100516_pt1 | contig 15666 bp, 14 predicted proteins | sample InSIn3gowninarea_FD_119076 | JGI IMG/M metagenome (GOLD analysis project Ga0181465, IMG submission 119076) | Clean room microbial communities from NASA Spacecraft Assembly Facility at Jet Propulsion Laboratory, Pasadena, California, USA -... ... | reverse complement strand
TTCTTCAAATAATCTAGCATCATGTTCTTTTAGATTATGTTTTAACTTTGTATCATATGTTTAATCAATTAAATTTAATTTGCATGTTGTATTTTTGTTAATAATAGTAGGAAATTTGAATGCACCATATTGTTTATAAAGTGAGTGGTAAAATATTTGAATAATTATTATATAACTAACTTAAATATCTTAAATATATATCTACGAAATATGAAGATATCATTATGAAAACATCAGTGTTCCATGGGGACGCGTTCCCCATCTTGGAGGAGCCATTCTCCGCATTCCCATGTTTTGGGAACATGGGAACGTCTCGGGAAATGTTTCCCAACCGTTCCCCTTTTGGGGATAGCTGGGGGCCGTTCCTGAGATGGCTCCTGGGGAAGGGGGAACGTTCCTCGATCGCCCCTTCGATCGAGAATGGTCAAGGAACGGTTGGTCGTCCTTGGGAACGGCCAGGGAACTGCCGATGTTCCTTGATCGTTCCCAGGGACGATCGGTGTTCCCCCCGAGATTGGCGTAGCTGGAGCTCTTAAAGCTAAAAAAAAACATTTTGTACTTAAAAAATAACTTTTCTAAACTTCCTAGCATGGGTCCCATCTAACTTTGCACTCCCCTTAACCCTAAAAAGCTCTTTTGAAAAGCTAAAAGTGATTTTGTAATCATTTGTCATTGTGTAGAGGAGAAAGACAACAAAGAGGAAGAGAAAGACAACAAGTAGAAAAAAAAAACAACAGTGAGGAGAAAGAGCAAGGAGGGAGGAAGAGAAACATAACAATGTAGTGGACAAAAGCCAAGGAGGAGAAGAAAATACAACATGCAAATTAAATTTAATTGATTAAACATATGATACAAAGTTAAAACATAATCTAAAAGAACATGATGCTAGATTATTTGAAGAAAGAAAGAAAATATATTAATGTTCACAAGAGACCAACAACTGTCAATGGGATTACTGTAGTGGGTAAGTATATAGCATGTATATCTTGTAGTGAAAATTAAAAATAAAATACAAGTCGCAACAAAATCAACACATGATCAAGTCAACTAAATAAAACAAGTCAACAGAAAATGTATTTGAATCAGTTACAAATTGCATGTATATAATTTTTTTATTACTATAGCTCTTCATTACTAGAGGTTGAAACATAACTTCTTTTTTAATTATTATTCTCTTTGACAACTTTGCTTCATACATTGATCTATAAAATAATGGAAGCCTTATCAAAAAAGAATAAAAATGACTTCCCCTGTTGGTGATAATTCACCGCATAAACAAAAAATAGACAACACAATAGATCAAAACAAATGTTACCATCCCATTTTCCATAGCCCAAGCAAGCATGCCACCATAAGACTAAGCAGATTTTACAGCACACAAAATTGGAGTACTGAGTACTTGTGTTAATCACCAACATATAGGAACCTACATACTATGCATTCAAAACATCCTTGTTACTATTTTATTGTAGCAAGCATATTCTGAGAATGCAAGCGACATACATTTTAAAATAAGTTAATGAAAACTTTAGCTACAGCATCCTATGATATGAATGTGCATATGCAAGGTCCATAAAACCCTCCAACTAGACACTGGTTTTTCCAGCAAAAGAATAGTGCAGATTAGAAACAATGATGTAGATTTACAAATTTAAAACCTGTAAAGAAGTGTCATTCTTCGTCGTACACAAGGAAAATTAAGGGATCTACACAAGAAATGTATCATAGTCAACATCAAAGAAGTTTGGAGATCATGTATGTTCTCATGATCGAAGTGATGCCCTTGGAACAGTTGGCAGCCCAAACTCATCTGCAGCCTGCAGATTTGTGCATTGTATTACAAAATATGTTAGAAGTTATAAAATTTAGATAGCCACAACTTCAAATAAAATAGTTATAATAGGAAAATCTAAACGCTATGAATGTACCTGAGGATTGGCTTGTGATGTTCCTGATGTGTGGCCAGAAGGTGCTGAAGGAAGGTTGAGTTCAGAATCAAGATCGGAATCTTTATCAGGTTGCAAATATGAAGGCATACTATCAGCAGTGGTCTCCGAGCCCATGTCAGCCTCTAACGCATCTAGCTCTGTGACAGAAGCACTTTGCAAATAAGACTGGAGAAAGCACATCATTCAAATTTGAGTTTTAAGTTGAGATTAAAGTTCACAAATTCCCTAATCGGACACAGTAGGACCATACCACCCATTAGATCTTCCTCATCTATGTCATCAGGTACACTGTAACTTCTCCCAAGCGACTCTTGTATTTCAGAACTTATATCCATTAAATCCATCATTTCATCCTGCATGTTCTGCAAAGTACAAGGACAGATCCAGTTATTACTTATTAGTCATGAGGCACTTTATTGTTCATTTGTGCGACAAATACCCTAGAGGACATAAATAGTACTGCAAAGATAGAAGGTAATACATCAATGTCTTCAATCTTAACAGTCTTTAGCGATCCTTTAAGTTCCTTGTTTGCAGCTTTGATGGCAGCTACCTGCCCAGGAAAAATGAGTTGTTAGATGATAGAACAATTGTCATAGATATAGCATATTTTTAGTTTATCATAAAGGCCATGTCATAATACCGTCTGTTGAGCATCCTTAATGCCTTCCGCTGCAAAGGAAACCTGATCAAGATTGAATGTTTGATTGTAAAGCATATCCCTCTGTCCCTCGTACCTGGAATGATAAGAAAAGGACAATGGTTACTACTGTTTAAAGAAACTTTTCTACCAATCTCCCATTAATCATCAGAAGAAATTAGATTGCATCAGAGAAACTTGCATATTAATCACATAAACAAAGCTTTTTACAATATGTCTAACGAGATTTTAAATGAAATGTTAACAATTGATTTTGCAGAGTCCCAAAGTTAGTCACAAGCGTTTGGTGATACTCCAGAAGTAAAATTAACACCCAAATGGCAATGTGACTAGGGAGGTATGTGCCATCCAACAAGTCAAAATCACAAGCATTTGGTGATACTTGAGGTAAAATTAATAATGGCAATGTGTCTAGGGAGGTGTGTGCCATCCAACAAGCCAAAATCACCTTCAAACTCTGTGGTGCCTAACTTACTTCCGTTGCTCTTCTATAATTTTTACACTATTAGAAGTAGCAGAGAATTTTTCCTATGGTCTATAGACCACAAAAATTGTTTTACCACTAGATAAATTAAAATATAAAACAAGTATGATGGTACTGCAGATTAATAAATTACCAGAAGAAACTATGATAACATAAACTGAATTCAACTATAGCAAAGGGAAAAACTTACAATGGTTCATCAATGGAAAAGTGTTAATAAAGGATTTAATGTTCTAGAGTGCAGTTCAATGCTGAAGCAGTTTTCTATGTTTCCATAAAGATCAATTACAAAATAATAGAAAATACTACAATAGACACATTTTTGGCTTCATGGAAATTCCACATATCAATAGTATTAGCAGGTTTTGCCCACTGGTGAAAACGTCTTAATGAAGGATTTCATGTTCGCAGTTCTACAATAAAGTTCATCACTCGAACAGTTTTCTAAGCTTCTATACAGATCAATTGCAAAATGATAGTAGAAACCAACATTGTTTTGCATTTTCTTTTGTTTTTCTTGCATAGGAGTTAGATTTGTAGCATGGAAATATTTTACAGACAAAAGGCAAGTAGCATGGAAATATTTTACTCTTCTGGGACAAAAGACATGTAGCATGGAAATATTTTACTTGTGTTTACATGTTTCCATTCCACTTGTCAATCCCTCAAATGAATCACAACATGATATAGGATGTCCATTGAAATTTAACATTTCCAAACAAGAAATCCTATGAACTACTATGAAGTTGATAGTTAACAGACACATGGAGCTGCTAGCGTTCTTTCAATCAAAGAAATATGAAACTACAAACTTATCTGTACAATTAAAGACAAGTAATAAAAAACTTACATCCTCTTTTGCTTGAGTACTCTCATAGCCCTAGCTTTTAAAGCCTCTTGAGCAGGTCCAGGCCTAGTCTTTTTAATTTGCTCCTTATATCTAGCCAGCTCAGCATCAAGTTTTCTAAGTTTTTCATCAACAGTCTCACCCCTTTTGTTTACCTACACCCATAAATCACCACAAAATAAGCACGGAGATCTTGTGCACAACAAATTTGAGAAGCACTTTAACATTTTTTAGAGAATGATAAACATAGTAAATGCCATTCATTCTAAATGTACTCAAAGAATTCATGAGAATAAGGCAGTATAGAGAACTAATAAAATGAGGAAAAATAGTTAACACGAAACTTAGATATGAGATTTCTATGTTGATCAATCAGATAACTCAATTGCCTCAACGTTCTTTAACATAATCTAAAACTCCTTGCAAAAGCATCATTAAATTTCATCACAAACAGAACCCTTATCCCTTTTCAAAGAAATCATCCCTTGTGGCTATGAAGAATCTGCTCAAATTAAATACACCACAGGTCGAATGTGGATCCTCAAATGTGATTCCATGGAGATGTGTTTTACCTCTTGAGACTAGAACCATAGTGCTGGTTGAAGAAAATTAGGAAACTCCAAATTGACAGGAGAAAACGATATTTTTCTAGTGGTGGGAAACATTTCAAAAGACATTGTTGATGAAAAGAGACCCAACCTAAAAGCCCCTAATATTGTAAGTTGTGACTCAGAATTAAAGATGAGTAGGTGTAATCTTAGATAGATTAACCCAATGGAAATCAAGGACAAAACAATAACACATAGAATGTGGGCCAAAGCAATACATTTTATGATAACTACATGTCTCTACTAGATATAGATTAAAATTTTCAACAATGTCTATTGTATATTTCCAATAACTAATGTTTACAATAGGTGTCCCTTCCTATACTGCAGCTGCGAAACACTCACAAACGCATGCTTTCAATGCACATCACGTGCATCCAATCATAACTTCTGTCATGGTTATGTAAGACTTTACCATTTCTGTCTTAGGTTTAATCAGAACTGCAAATTTTAGAAATTTACAAGACTAAAAAACTATTTAATCAAAATTGCCCAAAAGTGGCATCCACTTATCCAGTGGTTCCAAAGCATCAAACCCTTTAACCACATAACATGGTGTGCGAACTTATGCCCTACACGCTTTAGGAACCCAAAAATTCAAGAAATCCCATCAGCAACCAAGCAAAGCAATAAAATTCGAATCCAGTTCCAGTCCCCTAATTTCACAAGTACTATTTTCTTACCTATATTGATCCCTAAATGATCAAAACATATGCTATAACAATTAAAGGGCTTCAATTTTAGAAACGTCCGAAAATCAGCAAATTAATTAATGAATGGAATAGTTACATACCCTGTCAGCAGCATCTTGAACGGACGGAGGGGGTTCCTTGTCCTTCTTCACTCCAAAAACCCTCTTCATCTTCTCTTCCCTTCTATTCAATTAAATTCCTGCAAGAACGCGAGTTTCTGGATCACCCAATATCTTCAAGTTTTGCAAATCCAGTACTCAAAAACCAGGAATGATTAGGATTTATATGAGGACGAATTTGAAGCACCCAGAAAGCCTTCTAATCCTGAGAAACTGGTGGAGTACTTATATCTTAAGTTTTTACAATGGCCGACTATGTACCATTCAAAGGGTAGACTTGCAGATCAGCGAAGCTACGCGATGATTGGAGGCACTTTCTTTGACAGTAAGCAATCGACACTTTTTTTTTTTTGGTTAAATATACAACTTTGTTAATCACGTTTTGGTTGGGAGGGACAAAGGTAGGTTCAATGTGGAATGGCATCAAACTTTTCCATCCCAAAGTGACCTCATGAACAAAAAGCAAATCCTAATAGGAAAACTCTTTAATCCAAAAGTTTGTAATGCTCATCCAAACATTGATTTGGTGTGAAAGTGGATTTGAGAAAAATGAAGAATAAATTATATATATATTAACATTTATTGGAGATCAAGTGTGATTTATAGGACGAATAATTTGTAATTGGTTTATTGGTTGATTATATTGTATGTATGTCTTGTATTGGGAATGGAATACAGGACACAAGTTGCAACAAGGTTAACACATGATCAACTCAATTAACAACTAATAAGAGAGTAGCTTAAAATCGTTTTACTTCTAAAATACTTCATTCTATTTAATTAATTAAATTAAGAAGTTCATGTTGATAGTAATGGATTATTTTTGAAGAGGTGGCACAAAGGTTTCGGGATGAAGGTTAGAACATTCATATCATTTGAATATGAGTCTTATTATCGAATCTTCTTCATGAATTATGAGATATAAATATATTATTTGGAATCGCTAAAACCATATGAGCACTTGTCACCATCGATTCAACTATAATAGCTAAGAATAGTATGATTGCTATGAGATTTTGTGTAAATGCAGACCTTTCAAAAGATCTTCTAAGGAATATAATGGTTAATACCAAAGGAGGCATCTAGGAGTAAAAAATCGAATATAAACATTTATTGCTTATATGCAACATCTATAAGAAAGTGGGTCATGTAGGTGGGGAGTGCCCTACAAGAAAACCCAATCTGCCACCAAAAAAAGCCAATGGAAAGCAAGAATGGAGGAAGAAGGTTGCCACAACCATGCATATCAATATAGAAAATAAATTTTCCCTTTAAGTGCTTACAAAATCTAGATGAACATCGACTTGGAAGAAGGAGAACTCAAAATTGATGAAGTATCAAGAGATAGGTAAGAATGAGGAGGTTCAATTAAGAGATGAAAGATTAAAAGAACATTAAAATATAAATTTGTAAGCTACAATTATAGCCTAAATGCCATCCAACATAGAAGTAAAAGATAGAGATAAAAGCATGACCATCCTCTCTCAAGAACAATATGAACCACTAATAAGGATATTTAGGAGCTCAAATAAAATGGCAGAGCTAATTAAGGAACCAACAAGAAGGTCAAGAGACTCAACAATTAGAACCAAATAGATAACAAAATACATTATGAACATAACACAACACACTCTAGAGAAAAGTGGGGATGTCACTACCCTAAATGATGGTAAATAAAGATTCTTAAACGAAACAATGAACATCAGGAGTTGTGATTCCTAAAGGTGGAAATAAAAAATATTAATATTAAGGAAGTTATAATTTATGCATCAATGTTAAATATTAATATGAAACCCTGAAATTTGAAAAGTTATAATATCAAACCACAATTGACATAAATATAATATGGAAACCACAAACAAGAAAAATCGCAACCAATGAGAGATCCTAAAATCTTTAATTATCTCCATCAATATTGAAGTATAATATTGAGATATTACTTACCATGCTTTGTCACATATGCTTAAGTAGGAAATGAATATATGTCTTGTACGCTATAGCTGATTGATTTACCTTAGTTGATAAACCCATCGGGTTTATCATAACTCTTTTTTGATAAGCATATTGTGGGCCCCCCTTTTTCCAATATGAATAAATCCTACATGTTTATCAACACATAAATGTTGATAAATTGATGAGTTTATCATTTGATTTGATAGTATACAAAACTAAATCTTAGCCATAGATTTTATTACCGATGACATGCCATAGTAGTTAAGATATTCAATTTTCAAATAAGTGGTGCGAGTTCAAATCTCATCATGTCTTTTGTGAATTCAATACTTAGAATTTATTTTCATATTTAGGTTTATCATAACCCTTTTTTGGTAGGCATCTCGTGGATCCCCCTTTTCTAGTCTACAGAAACGTTACAAGTTTATGAACATGTAGATGTTGATAAATCGATGAGTTTATCATTTGATCTGATGGTATACAAAACTAAATCTTAGACATATTTTATTACTGATGCCATGCTATAGTGGTTAAGACATTCAATTTTCAAATAAGTGGCACAAGTTCAAATATCAACATGTCTTTTGTGAATTCAACACTTAGAATTTTTTCATCTTTTTATTGATAAACCTGTCGAGTTTATCAACAGTCCATTATGTCAGGTGTTTATCAACATGCCTAATTCGATAATTGTTACCAAAATATAAGCCAACCCCACCATCTATAATGTATATGTATGATGATAAACCCAAAAAGGTTAGTTAGTTAACAAAACATATGAGACAGATATATGTTACCATCCAATTATCCAAGTTGCATAACCAAAATAACATATGCAATAATAACCCAATATTCCAAAATACTAGCTAAACTTCTTGTGGATGATTTTGCATATTTTAATTAACTTGAAAATTCATCCATTGGAATTACAAGCCACCACTAAAGTGTAAGAGCTACTTATCTTATGCACATATAGTTAGCTATGCCACCACTACTCATTCATGTCACATACCACCATGAGGATGCCACACTAATACCACATACCACCATAAGAATATCATACTCTACCATATGCCACAACAAATAGTTCATGCCAAATGAAATGAAATATGGTTTCCTTTCTACTTGAAAGCATGCACCATATCATTCTACAAGACTCTTTAGATCTTCCAGTACTTTGCATAAATAATCTCTATAAGAATATTCTCCATATTTTAAATGATGGAATCAGTTCACATCCCTCACAACAATATCCCTTGCAATAATTTAGAGATAAACTTGGTTATAATATGGCAATCATTGCATACTCGAAGGTTATTCATAACTCTAATAATGGTTCCAAGGGAGTCTTTAATAACGTGAACATAATTACCAATTATTTTCTATGTTGGCAAAGAAACAAATATTTATCATCAACCTCCACATCCTACAACATATGTAATATATTTAGAATATACCTCATTTCCTTCATCCCACTACATCTAGGTATTTTCTTGATTCCTCTATCTTTCATCAATGTCATTACTATTTGAACATCATCCCAATTGCCTAATTCAAAAAAATATTTGCAAGAAGAACATAAGATTGATGAATCATTTTTAGGCTCTAACAAAAAAGGATTGTTTACACAAATTCTGATATTCCTAAATTCTTTTGTAATTTACAAGCACCAAGCAAAGACAACCACACATGTAATTCATGTTTTATGGGAATCTTGATATTGAAGTTAGTTTGCACATCCAATAAGGTCAACAATGCATGTCTAATTACTCATCTTAGGATTAATGCAATAAGAATCACCCATGCTATTAATGTATTGAGTTATTGATAACCCTCATCCACTAGATCTGCATGGTTGCATGCATGTAGAACACATATATTTTTAAGTGATTAATCATATCAAAGGTTATTTTGTTAGGGTTGATTCCCATGTATAATTACTCACCTTAGGATTAATGCAATAAGAATCAGTCATGATATTAATATATTGAGTCATTGATAACCCTCATCCACTAGACCTGCATGGTTGCATGCATGTAGAACACACATATTTTTAAGTAATTCATCATATCAAAGAGATTAAGGGAATCCTTGTTATAGTCATGAATTGCATATCCTCCAATTATTGTAATCCATGAAATTGTATTTGCATCATGCATCTTATCAAATAATTTTTTGGCCTTATGTATTCTTCCACATTTTGCATACATGTCTATTAGGTCATTCATAACAAAAATATTTAATGAAAAACCATTTTCAAGTACTATTTGATGGAAATTCATACCTTCTTATAGAGATCCCATAATGGCACATACTAGAAGAATGTTGGAAAAGGTTACAGAGTTTGGCTTTACTTCTAAAAATTGCATTTGCTTAAAAGCCTCTAGGTCCCTCGTAAAAAACTCATTTTGTGCATATCTTGTGATCGTTGTATTCCATGAGATTGTATCTCAATGAGATATTTTGTAAAAAACTCCATGGTCCCTTTCAACATATCATGCATCTTGTCAAATAATTTGCTTGTATTTTCTATGCTTTCACATTTTGCATACATGTCTACCATGGAACTCACAACCACAACATCTAATAGAAATCCATTTTTAAAGAGTCTTTGATGTAGGTATAAACCATATTGCAAATATTCCAATTTTGAGCATGCTTTGAGGAGGATAGGAAAGGTGAAGTGATTTGCTTGGATTATTATTATTATTTGCTACATTTCATGAAAAAGTATCAATACCTATCAAGGAAAACCATATCTTTAGTAACCTAAAACTAACATAGTCTATGAGAAGATTTCCCATTTACTCATACAATCAAAACATTTGTGGGTATGCACTAAACTTCTAAAATTGACATACATATGGATAAATCTATTTTGTAGATTTTTTTTGTGGATGGGCTAAATTTAAGTCATATATGATTGATGAGAAAATAAAAGATCTGTCCCTCTAGAAGGGTATTATTGGTGATGCAGGACTGTAGAAGTTAAAGATATGTAGAAAAGTATAGAGAGGAGAAAGTATATGTATTTGTAGCAAGCAAAATATGCATTGTATGGTTCGACAACCCATCTCGATAGAGTTGAGTAAGATTGTTATTCATATAATTTTTGTGGGTAAGTGATGAGATTATATGATTTTGAAAATATGAGAAACAAAAGACCATGGCCTTCAAAAGTGAACGAGTTGGAGGTGATCTTATATACATCTATTTCTACCTTTGTTAATATATGATTCCAATTACAGAGAATGATCAGAAAGTGAGGAGGATTTATTTCATAAAATTAAGTGAGAATTTAGGGGTGAGGTTTAATGAGCATCAAGACAATGATGTAATCTAGTGGATTCTTGATAATGATAAAATTACAATATTTGCGAGGTAAAATCCAACATAGTCAAGAAGTTAAATAATACATGTATAATAATTCATCCTAGATATAATGAAATAAGAGTCACTCATACTATTAAAGTATTTACAGCTCTAATCCATTATACTTGCATGGTTGAATACAAGTAAAATACATACAAAGGTTATGTTATTAGGGTTAGTTCCTAATAAGTGATTCATCATGTAGACACCAAAAAATAACACTTTTTGAATAAATGAGTTATAATGCATTGAAACTCTTAATTCATTATTTTGATTTATGCCTAATATTTTATCATACAAAATCAAATGTTCTTAAAACAAAAAAATATGAGAAAAAGTAGGTATGTAGCATTATTCACTTAAGTTGTACAAAGGGGTATAAAACTCAATATCAAATTAGAATACTCCTAAATTCTACTCCTAATTCATTTGTGCTCCTAATTTTTGCTCACATGTTCTTATATGATTTTATGCTCCTAATTTGTGCTCCAAGATCAAGTTAGGGTTTGAGATATATTTTTGAAGAATTCAAGGATTTACACTCCAAATTCTCCATCAAACTTCATCAAGCTATCTCTAATGGAGGATTGGTAACATTTATATGATGAATTTGTTATTAAATTAACATATTATTTTATATATTGTATAAATATGAGTTTGTTGTAGGGTTTGAAGATAAGATTACCATGGAGAAAGCTTGGGGAGATCAATCTCTTGTATCCTCCATAATTTGTGTGCATGTAGTATGATTTGTAGGGTAAAATCATGATGAATTACATTTCCATCATTAGATTGCTTCCATAGTTTGAATCCACCATTGAATTTATTTAAATAACACATAGATACAATCATTTGCACAATAAGCATACATAAATTTCATTTGTTCTCAATTAATTAAGGACTTGGAGGCTCACATGCCATTTAGAGTGAGACAAATCACTCCAAGCTTGTTTGGGTGCCCTAAAGGGATCAAATTGGAGGCTCCCCTTCCCATTTATATGCATTTAGGGTTTCTTGAAGTCCTTGCAAAGTCTTATTTTATTTTTCAAAGATCTAACCCTAGCTTTATCATAATTTTCCAATTAATACACATTAAGTAAAATATTGTTATGTATTTCGAGGTTTATGTGTGCATTTGACTTGTTATGCATGTTGAGTTATATATAACATAAAATTTGACACTAAATTAAATGATGAATACGATGTGAAACAATAATGACCTTCGAATTTGGTATTTTCTTCATCTTTTTCCTTCAATTTATAAGTTTTACTTATTTTTGGTGTTTCTTGTTTTTCTTTTTTTTTTACCCATATAAGTAGAAAAAATATGTAAACCTTATTTAATTTAATGTTAATTTTGAGCAAGCTTTTGAAAATAAGGCCTAAGGATAGGGGAAAACCATACCTGAGATTTTCTACTTTGATCCATTAGTTTTTATCTAGATGCAATCCCTACTACGTCTAGTAATAGACACACCACATCTTGAAGTAGAGGTAGGAAGTTGTAGGAGGATCTCATGCTAGTTTTGGAATAAAAATAACACTTTAAGCCAAACATAATACATCTTGTACCAGATGCACTACATATCAAAGAGATGAAGCCCAGACACACTACGTTTAATCCTAGATGCATTGCATCTAGCCCCTAGACCCCTAGATGCATTGGGTCCTAGAAAAAGTTCATTAATTTTCAACCTTGAAAGTCATCCCGGATGCATTGGGTATATGAATTGAGGCATGTTTGCCTTAGAAAAATTCATATGAGATGTAGTCAACACTACATCTAGGAACAAATAACACTTTTTCTCATATCTAACTCAATTGAGATGTAGTTCCAACTATTCTTAGGACTACTAAGCTAGAATTTTTAATTTTTAGTCATAAAATTTAAAATAGGATGTGGTTTTTTATCTTGTCACAACCAAATGTAGTGGTGTAACATTATAGGGGATGCATTTACAACCATGATAGGGTGTGCATCCATTGTTAATTTTATTTTTTGCTTAGTTACCTTGGTGATTGACTATAGTTTATTTAAAGATCTCTCATTTTGGGGAGGGACTTGTAACCTACTTGGCTTTACATCTGGAGCAGGAGGGAATGTTATTGTTTGGGTAATAATTTGAATTCCTTTTAGTACCTGGTCCATACTATTTCTTTTCTCTTTACATCCTAGGATTACTATTTTATTTTATTATCTTAGTGAAAAATTGCATCCATACATGGGGGGTATCGTTGCATGCACATGAAATTTACTTTGGCTTTAAAATCTATATCTTGAATTAGGGTTTTGCTTATTGTTGGGAACTTGTTTGCTCTTTGTTGTGTGCAACTAAAAATTATTTTTTCATTTTATTTTTATTTGAAAAGGAAAACATTTTCAAAAAGAGCATACCTTGGGAGGGATTACAAATATTGTTGAGGGAGTAGTGTGCATTTCATGTTAATTGCATCTCATATTTGCTTATTGTACTAAAGTCCTTCATAATATAATTAGGGAGTTACTAGGGTATGTGTACTTAATTACCATGATCTAAACCATACTTGGAGATGAAAATCGAAGTGTGAGTCCCCCTCTATTTGTACTAGCTTGCTATATAGGTATCTGAACCTAAAGATTGGGCCTTTACCTTGTTAAACACTTGACTAGAATTATTGTATCTATGGAAACTTAAAAAGGTTATGTTGGAGTGAACAAATTGAATTTAAGTCTATCAAAACTAAAAATATAAGTGTATAATTGAACAAAGAAAAAACTAGAGTAAATAAATAAATATTACTATCTCAAATCACTGTTATCTTCGTATAGTGCTTGCATATCATCTTAGGTGTTTATTTTAGTCTTACACCAAACTTAATAAGAATAAATTTTAGGAAAAATCGTAAGCTTTATACTTTCACTTTAGGTGTTTATTTTATTCTTATTTTCACTTTCACTTCCATTGTACTCATAGTTTGTAAAAAGTTCCACCTTGTAGTTATGGTAAAATGGAGCCTGATTTGTCCAAGGATTTGATATGGTATGATGATTCCTTAGTTGGAATGGTGGAGACTAGAGCTCAAAGAAAAAAGAAAGATCAAAGTGAGGTAAAATATGAACCTACAAATAGTGTGGATAATTAGTCTATTGGGTTTCATAAACCACTACAAGATTTTCAATATCTTACACCAGATCAAATAGCAAAATTGTTAGAGAAAGCTTACAACTCAAGTGGTACTAAACCACAAGCTTCTCCCCAACCTTATGGAAGGCTAAGAGATATTCTAGTTTGGTTTGATACTTATAATAGTGTTATCATGAGTGGGAGTGTACCTCAAGATGTTATCGGTACATCTTTATCCACTCATAAACTTAATAAAAAGGATCTAAATGAAATAAATTGGTACCAAGAGATTATCGATAATATACAAAATACAAATTCTCAACCATCCATATTACAAAATAATCCTAATCCACCACAAACACCAATTGCATAAAGTGTTGGTAAAGGTTAATTTTCACTTCAATAATGCAAACTATTCATCAACCAAGATACTATATTGAAAATCCCTAAACCATCTAAAGAACCTTCGATTGTGGAGATTTTACAACCAAATATTGATTTGCTAAATTTTTAAAAGAATATCTAACAAGCACAAGAAATCTTAAACGAAAGGTTATCCTAAGAAAAGCCTACCATACCTCAACCTCAACCTCCACTTAAATTTGAATAATAATACTTTCAAAATATAATACCCAACTTTCAAAATATTGTTCAATGTAACACACCTCCTCCATCTCAAAGGGAAATAAACTTTAATCAAGCCAATCCTTCCCAAAACATATTTGCCTTCCAAAATTCATTGAATGTTTAAAATACTAATGCAAATAATTTTCAAATTCCATAAAAATGTATCTTCGAACATTAATCTACAAGGCTAAATTCCTAATATTGATAAATCAAACCAATATAATATTGATGATTGGGAAATCCTTGACCAACCTTTTATGCAATACCAACCAAATACCCAAAGTGGGTTAAACCAAGATATGGCTCATTTTCAAAATATTCCATTTCAAAATACTCCCAACCATAACATGCAAAGCCTTCATGGAGCTCAAAAATCCACTCAAAATACCAACCAACTAAATACCCAATAAGGTTCCTCAACTCCATACATGGAAGAGATGCAACAATTGATTGGGAACATGAAAAGTATTATGTACAAAAAATGGATGATTGATTTACATGTAAATCAAAATCAGAATACTTCACATGGTACACAACAAGGGAAAGGTTATGGTATGTAACAAAATAATGATAAACATATGCAACAAAATTATGGTTCTAATGCTCAATATCATCCCCAAGATCAACATTAAGTTTATAATCAAAATATTAGTACAACACACAAGGATCATCTTGGGGTCAATAAGGCACATATTATAACCCCAATGAACATGCTTTTGAGAGGAAAGTGAGTTCATTCAACAACCCATAATCAATTTCCTAATTTTAATCTCATGGGGGACCAAGTGATGGACCAAATTAGCCTTATGGTGGACCAAATCCACCCCATGATGGACCAAATTCACCTTATACAAGGTCAAATAGGAACAATGAAAGCCAACTTATGAGAAGGTTGTAAGAGTTAAAAGTTAAGGCAAATAATCCAGGATTATCTAAAGTTAGCTACGTGGAGATATGCAATGAGCCTATAATTCCTTGTGTTCCCATGAGTTCTTACCCCAAGAGGTTTGAGATGCCCAAGATAGACAAGTTCAAGAGAAAATAGGATCCAAAGGAGCATTTGAGGCATTTCAAACATGCTTATTATTTTGTTACAAATGATAATGCTCTCCTATTAAGAACTTTTTCTTGATTCCTCTATCTTTCATCAATGTCATTACTATTTGAACATCATCCCAATTGCCTAATTCAAAAAAATATTTGCAAGAAGAACATAAGATTGATGAATCATTTTTAGGCTCTAACAAAAA
>Ga0181465_100515_pt1 | contig 15669 bp, 13 predicted proteins | sample InSIn3gowninarea_FD_119076 | JGI IMG/M metagenome (GOLD analysis project Ga0181465, IMG submission 119076) | Clean room microbial communities from NASA Spacecraft Assembly Facility at Jet Propulsion Laboratory, Pasadena, California, USA -... ... | reverse complement strand
ACACATTCTCGCGCTGCGGCAGCATCATGCACGAAGCGCGTCGTAACCTAAAATCGCGCACCCGTTGGTAACTAATTCCTTGCAACCCGGACGGTGGATCGCCGTCCATGCTTTCAGTATACGCACACATCACTAGCCCCCTCTTGACTGTGCGGTCTTACGAGTACTACCCGTATTCCGGTTTGACTTCCACGAAGTGAATGGACGGGTAGTACTCGTGACCGCTTGAGTTGAGTGGTCTAGTCCAGAGGGATTTACGAAGGGGAAAACCAACAAAAAAAGGTGCGCGATTTTAATTTTTCGGTCTAACTCCCGTCTGAAAAAGCCAATCTTCAAAAACCTGACTTGCCTTAAGTGGTTTAATCAATGTTTTTTAGATACCGCACATCCTAAAACAGCGATACCACGAAGTGGTCGCCTTAGGCATCGCAGTCAACTCAGGCAACAGCGATGCAGTTCGTCCATACTTCTAACCTGTTCGGCATCCAGATATGCACGAGTGCTGCTACTAACAAGGCAGGGTATAAGAATTAAAAACCCGCGTTGGTTTTATGCCGAAAAGCGCAAAACGTTCGTTTGATGCTGATAAAGACGGTATTTCTTATCAGGCTCGATAATAGGGATTAATATACACGTAAACTTTCATTGTTAAAAGAAAGTACTATCATCTATAAATGTTTCAATTGCTGCTAAACAAAGTTGACTAAATAGCAGCATAAATATTACTGAAACTGCATAGGTTACAGTCAGAAACTGAAGTGCTGTTTCAAATACAACGATGGGGGACATTATTTGTTCTCCTTTTAAAAAAGTGAATCTTGATTTACTTTTTTATAGGGTTATTCAAATCAACTTATGCACCTCGAAGGGTCGTAGACACCCCGGTTTAACTAAGTTTGGGGGTTTTCCTCAATTTCTTACAAAACTTGCTATACCATGCTTTCACGACCGATCGCTGCCAATGCAAAACGGCATTGATATGACTTGCAACGAGTGCGATCGCTTCACAAACCATTCTCCAGCCCAACTCAAGTTCCAAATAGATGTATCGCTTCAGCTTCGACGTGGCAACCCTGTAATTTTACTTACCAAGTATATAGCAAGGGCAAACAAGCGATGGTCGCACGCTCCGTAGGGGCATGGCGTTTAGCAGCTTTACGGAGCAATATTCCCGTAGTTTCGGTCTGCCGCCACTGAATTTCACCCGAAAGGGTAAGGCGCTATACCGTATATTTTTGCTGTAGTTCCCCCCTTTTTAAGGGGGGCTAGGGGGGATCAATAAGTGTCTAAAATCATAGCTAACCACTTTTCAAACAACCTCTGATAAAGACGGTATTTCCTGTGAGACTCGATGCGGAGTATGAGTTAATAGGGTCAACAGAGTGGTAGCTTTGAATCTTCTCGTAGAATGGTATGCTACTTGATAGCTATTCCCGAAAAAGTTACCTAGTCACCATCTACGTTTCTTGTGTATGAATATCCCACAAAGTCAATCAATACCACATCCGTTCGCAGATACACCCATCAACAAAATCTATGATGTTGTCATAGTTGGTGCTGGGCCTGTTGGTTTAGCAACTGCTGTTGGTTTACGCAAACGTGGTATTGACAATATTCTCGTAGTAGACCAAACTCGTGCTTTTCGTAGGGTTGGCCAGGTTGTGGATCTTCTGCCTAACGGGTTAAAAGCTTTGAAATATGTAGATCCGAATGCTTACGAAGCAGTCAAAACAGCAAGTCTTACTTTTATTAATTCCCAGCAGTCTGAGGACGAGCAAACCACCGAAGCTTTTGAGCCAAAACCTCCAAAGGCTTCACCAGAATGGGTTTCTAAAAACTTTCAGGGACAAAGAGTCCGGTCAATTTCTCTCTTGTTTGATGTTTGGTTTAAAAATTATGGTGAAGGTCGAGTTTCAATTTCTTGGTATGATTTGCAAACTACCTTAAGACAACTACTCGCAGAAGACCAAGTTAAACCTAATCATCGTTGCATCAATATTGTGGATGAGCCACAAAATGGATGCGTCCGGCTCGATTGCGTTTCTGATACTAGTGTAGAAGCCAACCCCTATGCATATTGGGCAGATGGACAAAAAAATCATGATACACAGTCCCAAAATTCAGATAGCCCCCCTCAACCATCAGTCACAAAATCATTCCGAGCTAAGTTAATTGTTGCAGCAGACGGTATTAATTCTACAGTTCGTAGGATACTTTATGCTGATAGCTTTAACCAAGCTTTTGCTAAACCAGAATATTCTGGGTTTGCTGCAATATCTTGTAGAGAAATACCCGACATACCAAACGAACTACTTAAGCATATTGAAGAGAAATTTTTTGCAGGCTCGCCAATTGTAACAGTGGCTAACTACAATTGCACGAGCGATCGCGCTTTTGGTGAATATCCGAGAATGCTGTTAATTAACAGACATACCTTGGGCTATTTAATACATGTACCTGTACAAGAGATAAGAGTGCAAGGGAAGTCTGGCAGCGATTTGCTTGACTTAGCTTTGCAAGAGTTAGAACTCGCTGGTTTTCCCGATGCATTAAAAGAATTAGTGCGATTATCTCCAAAAGAAAATATGCTGCAACGTCCGTATTACATTCATCGTGCCGCTCTAACTGAGAATACCCCACCAACCTGGAGTGCAGGACGAGTTGTATTAATCGGTGATGCCGCACATGGTATGCCTCCTTTTATGGCTCAAGGAGCTAATCAAGGATTTGAAGATGCAATGGTACTTACAACATTAATTACTAACATTGCCTCATATAATAATTGGGATAACAAGCAAGCCATAGCTTCAGCATTCGAAAAATATGAGCGTCTTCGTCGCCCGTTTATGGAATATATTCAAGAGGCAACATTAACACAATTTTCCGACTCGTCAGACCAAGCACGGCAGGAATATAACAAAAAAGTATACACCCGCAACTTTGACCTTTATCTTACAACATAGGCATACTCGCGCCCCAGATAGTGTTACCTAGTAATCAGGCATTTAATCAAGCCAATCTACAGTGAGCAATAAGTTAGGTTCCAGTATCGCACGCCAAGGATTAGATAAAGGTAACTTTTAGGGATTGATTAGACGTATCAACCCTCCTAAACCTAAACCTAAAGTTGAGGTGACTCCCAAAATTGTAAAAGCGTACAACCTACTAAAAGACAGGAGTAATTGATTTCTTGCTCCGACTAAACTAAAAGCACCAGCCCAAGCAACACCTACGACTACTGACCAAACTACATATAATGTTATTCCTCCACCAAAAACTAAAAGTAAAATTCCAGCTACACCGTTACTTAATATGTAACACCAACCTAAACTTTTAACCCAACTCATAATGCCAAACTTATTCCAAGTAAAGCTTAGAGTCAACATCAAAGTCAAAATTATCAAAGCAATTCTTGATAAAGTAAAAGCCAGTGAGTAGTGTAAAACGTCACTATATTGCAAAGCCTCCGCCCACAGAAGTGTCCAAGCAAATAACCAGCCGAGTATTACGTAGCAAATAAACGCGCATACTAATCGCCAAATAATAAGGCTCAAGCTCATAACTAATAAATTTTGCAAATACTTAAGAACAAGATACCCGGTTCAATGGCAAAATGAGCGATTATACTGAGAATTGATTTGTACTTTTGGAACCAAGTATACAAGTATTTGATTGAGAAAAAACCCAAGCCCCAGCAGTAGCGCTGTTGCTTCATAGTTATATTGTCGATACCTGTATAAGAAGTTGTTCAATTACTGGGCATCTTAGATTTTGGGAACAATTTGTTCCCAATTTTTGGCATTGCAATTTTTATCCGGATTCGATCTTATCGGCACGGTAGTCAGTGTTTATACTTATATCAAGCTATTAGCTATCTACTACCATGCCACAACTTCAACCCCAACAATCCCAACTCCGCACCGCTGCTAGCTTCGTAATGGCTGTAGCATTTGTCGCATCAATTCAAGGTTCGGTCTTCGCTGCTACTTCTCAAATTGCTAAAAATGAGGCAACCCTTTCTCGGTTTTTGACTTGCGGCGCAGCAAATAAAGCTGGTTACAAAAATTTTAAAACCCGCGTTGGCTTTACACCAAAGAACGTAAAACGTTCGTTTGATGCTGATAAAGACGGTATTTCCTGTGAGGCTCGTTAATAGTTGACTGGGGCGATGACACAGAGCGATACTACGAGCAGAGTCACTTTGCAATCGCCCCTACGAATGTTCATCTTATTTCCCTGACTGAATTCGTATAGTTTCTAATTCTTTTCCCATGCGAGCCTTCTGACTGTTTTAAGTAAAAACCGAAGTATTACAATTTTTGTCCCGATAACTACTTAGATTATACGTAAAGATAAAAGGTTTCGAGTTCCTGTATGCCACTGATATTATACATTACGATTATTATTTGTTTTATTATCGTATGTTAGCTGTATTTATACAGTAACGATAAGTTTCGGCTACTGTTTGTATAAGAGTAAGAATTTCTAGTCACGACTGAGAATATTCGCAGTTGAATATTACTGCCTATAAATGTGCTTTAAGTGCTGGTGCCAAGATAGCAAAATTTTCAGATATTTTATTAGTTACATTTGAGTAAATATATGAATTACAATACTTTCACTGGACGTATATTAGACGGGGAAGCCTCATCTTTTGTTGATGGTGTAAAAGTCAGTCTCGAACTTGATGGTAAATCGCATATCGTTTATACAGATAGCGAAGGGTTCTATCAATTTAATGTTAACTTAAGCGCTCCGAGTGTTTCCGCCCGTATACGTGTAGAAGTAGACGGATATGAAAAATATAATAGAAATATTACGCTATCGTCTAAAGTTAGTAAGATAGAGGAAATTTATCTTACTCCAACTAAGAAGAAATCAAAAATTAATATGGACAAAGTAGTAGGAATTGCAACTGTACTTGGTACAATTATCTCGCTTGCTACTTTAATAAATCCATTTGCTTCTCAACAACAGGCTGCATTTAGACAAAACTGCGACTCTGCTTACCCAAATATTTGCATATCCCAAAGCCGATCAAATTTAAAATGTCAGGATGTTAAACAGCACAATTTTAAAGTGCTACCACCAGACCCTCACAACTTTGACCGCAATGGCAACGGAGTTGGCTGTGAAAAATAGGTAAGTATGCGAAAGGTAACTATAGGAATCCGGTTTAATTTTTGAACAAGGTTAAGTATTGTAGGGTGCGTTAGGACGAAGTCCGTAACGCACCGTTCGTTTTTAAGGGTTTGGTGCGTTACCAAGAGCTAACACACACCCTACGTATCTGTTCAAAAATCTTTGGGGTAGTCCTATATAAGCGGTACAATCCCAAAAGATGATATACAGTTGATGCGCGAAGCAATTAAGCGGGGTTGGATTTAATTAAAATTAGCGAGACTGTCGTCAGCCTCGCTAAATTAGAACATATAGCTCTTAAAAACTATTCTTCTAAAGATTTACCAGACTTCGATAGCAATTTACCTAATCTTTGAACAGGTCCTTTAAACCCTCTTCTTGCATCTTGCGCTGCTGCTACAGTTTGCTCGCCTAACTTCGATAAAATATTGCTAATATCGGCGCTTTTCGGATTTTTTAGCTTCAATGCGTGCTTAAGTTCCTTAAGTCCATTGGCGATTTCTTTGATATTTTCGTCTTCGGATTTGTGCAACAAGTTATACCAGGTATCAATCGATGAAGTAGCTGCTTCCTTATCAACCTCTCCTAAACCATCTTCGAGGGTTTCTGTCAAAGACTCGATTTCTTCAATTTGCTCGTGTTCTTCAGCTTTAGCTAAAGAATTACCAAGTTTAGATAGTTGCTTACCGATTTGTCGAAGGGGGGTTTTAACTTCCTTGTCAGCATCTGTCGCGTATTCACTAGTTTGTTCGCCAATTTCTGACAGGACTTCGCTAATCTCATGAGCAGTTGCTTTGCCACCCTTCAAAAGCTGCTTAAGTTGTTTGAGATGGCTACCTAGTTCTTTAATTTCTGGCTCTTTGGCTTTGTGTAATAATTCATACCACTCATCAACCAAACCTAAAGCCGCTTCACTTTCAACTTTACTTAAATCGCCACTAAGTGTAGAGTGCAATGACTCTATCTTTTTGCCTAAATCTCCGCCGTTATCGTTTGAAGAATTAGCGTTAGATTGCGAAGATTTTTTGCTTGTATCTTCACTAGTTGCATCGTTATCCTTGCTCTTACTTTGTGCTTGACTAGCCATAAAGTCAACTCGGTTATGATTGTAGTACAAGTATCAGTTTAAGAAGCGATTTCTATACTTCCCTCATTCCCAGAGTCAGTATTCAACCGTTATGTAGTTAGACCATTTGATAGAGGCTTTTTTTGAATTAAGTAGGTAGGAGGTTTGAGTGCAAAATTGTAGTAGTGTACTTCATCCTTTATTCCTTTACTCTGTATAGGAATGCTTTCACCGTCGGCTACCGCTTTGCGTCTTTCAAGGTACGAAAAGCTACTATGTTATGGTTCAATTTCATTGCGACTACCTTGCGCGATCGCAGTTTTCGAGAATCGCACGTTTATCAAAAAAACGTCCCCACTTCCTACTCCTTTCCCCTCGCAGCTAGCATATCGGCTTAAGGCAAGTCGTGCAAATGTGCTTTACCTGCGGAACCAAAAAGCTGTATTTTTTCAGCTATAACTTCTTGCATCGCGTTAATCGCATTAATCATTAAATCCACTAAATCCGGACTTTTGACCGAATTCAAATCTTGCTTTAAAGCTTCTACATACGCCTTACGAACTTCAGTATTAACGTTAAACTTAGACACACCTAACTCAATAGATTTACTAATCATTGTTGCTGGTAAACCCGATGCACCATGCAATACTAGAGGTATATCTATATTTTCCCGGATGCGAGCAAGTCGCAAAAAATCTAATTTAGGTTCGCTTTTATACTCCCCATGTACATTTCCAATCGTCACTGCCAAAAAATCAACTTTCGTTGCTGCGACAAATTCTACAGCTTGTTCGGGGTCAGTCATCAAAGCCTCTTTTTCTTCGACACTCAAACCATCTTCCGTACCGCTAATTCGACCAATTTCGGCTTCGACTGCCGCACCGTGCAGGTGGGCTAATTCGGTCATTTCCTTAGTAAAAGCCAAATTTTCGCTGTATGATAGAGGCGAACCATCCGCCATGATGGAAGTGATTCCCGCACCTAATGCTTGTTCGATGGCACTTTTTGAGGTGCTGTGGTCGAGATGGACTGCAATCGCAACAGTTGATTTGCGAGCAGCTTCGATACATAATGCCACTAATGGTGTACCGCCAAACTTGAGCGAACCAGGATGAATTTGTAGCATAGCAGGACTAGAGAGTGCTTCGGCCGCTTGGACTACTGCCCGCATTCCCTCCAAATTATAGATATTGAAAGCACCAATGGCGTAAACATTCCGTCGTGCAGTTTCCAACAAATCCCGACTCGAAGCTAGCATAAATTAGGGGGTGGGGTATAGGGTGTGGGAAGGTGAGGATGTGAGGTGTAAGAAAGAGTTTTTTGAATTGGAATATTTGCCTTTCCATATCTACTTTACACCGCTATTCCTAACTTTACAGACGCACGCATAAAGCGTCTCTACTCCCTACTCCCCCATAATGATTTATCCGCACTCGACGGCACCAATACCCACAAACTCGCAGGTACAACTTTAAAATTCATTGGTGTGTATCCTAAATAATCGCCATCTACTTGCACTTGTAACGACTTCTTACCCCTAATTTGTACCCTTTTGGCTCGATAATAGACAACTTTAGGGTCGCGGTTGTAACGTCGTGAGAAAATTGATAGCAACCGCAACGGTGCAACTAACATGCTACTTCCTTTAATAACGCATACATCAAGTAAGCCGTCATTAACTACCGCATTTGCTGTTAACTTAACTACACCACCATAGAGTTGACTATTACCAATTACTAGCATTAATATCCGTCCTCGAACTCGTTTGCCGTCGATGCGAATATGGGTGCTAATTCCTTGAAAGCGCCAAGCGAGTAGGATGGCTTGTTTGACATAGGCTAGTACGCCAAAAAGTTTCTTTTCTTGGGGATTAATAATTGCCGTGACTGCGGCATCAAAGCCAATTCCCGCCATCAATAGAAAGTGCCTTTCTCCAGCTTTACCAACATCAATTTGTTGCAACTTAGCATCAAGAAAGGCAGTAGCTGCACGCCGTAAATCCATTGAAAGTCCCAATTCTCGCGCCCAAATATTTACTGTCCCGATGGGGAGTACTGCTAAGGCTGTTTTAGTTCCGATTAAACCGTTCATAACTTCGTTAACTGTGCCATCGCCTCCAGCTGCCACTACTACATCATATCCTTGGGTAGCGGCAATGCTGGCTTGAATTGTCGCATCTCCGGGGGCTTTGGTAGGACGCAATTCGACTTGCCAGTTGTGTCTTCGCCAGATATCAGCGGCATTTTCCAGGGACAGCTTGAGGTTGTATGCTTGACCTGCAAAGGGGTTAAATAAGATAAGAATACGCGGCTGTGGTGGTAGCATAATATCCGTAAAGCGAGATAGTTCCCATATTAAGCCAGATGCGAAGAAAAACGTGAAGACACCCTTGGCTCGGCGTTGCTAAATTCTTCTCTCTACGCCTTTGCGCCTTTGCGCCTACCCTACGGGAAGGCTTACGCCTAATGCGCGAGGTAAATTCATGCTTATAATCAGCATCTATCCAATTTACTAATAGAGGAACGAACCGCATTAACTGCTTCGTCGTACAGCCTACAAGCCTATTTTAACTTTATAATCCATGAAACCTATTTCATCTCGCATTTCTCGAAGACAGTTTTTAACGAGTTCTGCGATCGCCTCCGGTACTATTATTTATACGAGTCTCGTCGCCAAGTCGAGTATCGCTCAAGCTCCTGCTATAATTACCTCAGAAAAAGCCCGTCCGCAAATTCCCTATGGTATTGCAAGTGGGGATATAAGCGGCAACAATGCCGTAATTTGGAGTCGCAGCAACAAACCCGCACGAATGATTGTTGAATATTCAACTAATGAGTCTTTCCGTAATTTTCGCCGTGTCGTTGGGCAAGTAGCATCCGAAAAAACCGACTTTACAGCGCGAATGTATCTTTCAGGACTTCCCCAAGGGCAACAAATATTTTATCGGGTAATGTTTCAAGATTTACAGAGTAGTAATATTTATAGTGCCCCGGTTAAAGGTATCTTTAAAACTGCATCGCCAAGTAATAAAGATATATTTTTCGCTTGGTCGGGTGATACTGCGGGTCAAGGCTGGGGTATTAATCCAGACTTCGGCGGTATGAAAATTTACGAGTCAATCCGGAAGTTAAAGCCGGATTTTTTTATTCATTCGGGTGACTATATTTATGCTGATGGCCCAATTAAATCTGAAGTGACTTTAGATGATGGGACTATTTGGAAAAATCTAACAACTCCAGAAAAATCGAAAGTTGCAGAAACATTGCAGGAGTTTCGCGGTAACTATATCTATAATTTAATGGATGAAAATGTTCGTCGCTTCAATGCCGAAATTCCGCAGTTAGTTCAATGGGACGACCATGAAACCCGCAATAATTGGTATCCCGGTCAAACTATTTTGGATGATGACCGCTATCAGGTCCAAGATGTGTCGCTCCTAGCAAAGCGGGGAAAGCAAGCTTTTCTGGAATATACACCAGTTCGGTATGACTCGAAGGATGCACGGATTTTTCGCAGCTTCGATTATGGTTCGTTGCTGCAAATTTTTATGCTGGATGAACGCAGTTACCGAGGGGCAAATTCTCCCAACCGTCAAACGGTAGCTAGTTCGGAAACAGCATTTTTGGGAAGTCCCCAAGTACGTTGGTTGAAGAGTCAATTGTTGAACTCGAAAGCGACATGGAAGGTAATTGCTAGCGATATGCCGTTGGGGTTGGTAGTGCCGGATGGTAAAATCAATTTTGAGAATTCGTCGAATGGTGATGGTAAAGCTTTGGGAAGGGAGTTAGAAATTGCCGATTTGTTGAAGTTTATCAAGCAAAAAAATATTCCTAATGTTGTGTGGTTGACAGCCGACGTACATTATGCTGCGGCACATTATTACGATCCGAATCGAGCGCAGTTTCAAGAATTTAAACAGTTTTGGGAATTTGTCGCAGGTCCGTTGAATTCAGGTACTTTTGGTCCGAATCAGCTTGATAATACTTTTGGTCCGCAGGTGAAATTTCAAAGCGTACCGTTAGATATGAAGCAAAATCGTTCGCCGAAAGATGGTTTACAATTTTTTGGGACGGTGAAAATTGATGCAGAAAGTAAAGTAATGACGGTTGCTTTGCACAATTTGGAAGGGAAATTGCTTTATAGTGTCGATTTGCCTGTGGAAGGTTAAGTAATTAGGACTTACGCAACAGAATTAGGGAATACGAACCACAGAGACACAAAGGACACGGAGTTAAGAGGGTTTGAGAGAGTTTTTGCGTAAGTCCTGGTAATAATAGATTGTTAGAAATTCGTAATATCTCAATTTCATCAAAAAGATACAACCTCAAACTGTCACAAATTCTAGGTAATTCCTTGTAAATCACGCCAAAATCAATTTGTAACTATTTCAATTAAGTATGAAAATTTACAAAGAAGACTTAGATTGGGCAGCATCGCAAGGTTTGATAACACCCCAACAAGCTGATACACTTTGGCAAGCGCTATTGAATCGCGTTACCGACGAGCGACCGCAATTTAACTTTGCGAATGTGGCATTTTATTTTGGTGCGTTGATTGTTATTTCTGCGATGACCTGGTTTATGTCGCTAGCTTGGGAGTCGTTTGGAGGTGGGGGAATTTTCCTGCTTGCGATCGCATATGCATTCTGTTTTACTTTAGCTGGTAGTAGTTTGTATTTTCGTCAAAATATGAAAGTACCGGGAGGATTGCTATTTACTATCGCAGTTTGCATGACTCCCCTAGCTATTTACGGTTTGCAACGGTGGACGGGTTTTTGGATTCAAGGCGACCCAGGTACATATCGGGATTATTATACTTGGGTGAAGGGTAGTTGGTTTCTGATGGAGTTGGGAACCATTATTACGGGTTTGATAGCGCTACGGTTTGTGCGGTTTCCGTTTTTGACTGCGCCTATCGCTTTCTCGCTATACTTTATGTCGATGGATTTGACTCCGCTGATATTTGGAAAAAATGAGTTTAATTGGAATCAGCGGTTATTGGTTTCGGTGTGGTTTGGGATTGGTTGTATTATAGTTGCCTATTTGATTGACATTCGCACCCGTAGGAGAGATGGAGATTTTGCTTTTTGGCTGTATTTGTTCGGATTAATGGCTTTTTGGTTTGGGATGACTTTGATGGGAGATGGCAACGAATTACAAAAATTTATATATTGTTTGATTAATTTGGGATTAATGTTACTTTCTGTGGTATTGAGAAGAAAGGTTTTTATGGTATTTGGTGCGATGGGTGTGTTTGGGTATTTGAGTCACCTAGCTTATAGCGTCTTTAAAGATGCCGTATTATTTCCGTTTGCACTGACTGCGTTGGGAATATCGATTATTTATCTGGGGGTTTTGTATCAACGTCAAAGTCGAAATCTCGAACGTTTGTTTGAAGGGTTATTGCCACACAGTTTGAGGCAGTTTTTACCGCGAGAGTAAATATGCGGATTTACGATACCAAATTCCGCAACCAAGTTTCGTCTTCTTTGGATAACTTCGGACTGCAAAAGAGACTGTCGTATCGCTCAGTGTAATAGCCCTCATAAAGCACAAATATCGATCTAGCAGGGGTAAAAAAGTTTACTCATACTCCTTTGGAGTCGCTGGCGCGATCGCGTGACTCATCAAAATGCACTTGTAAGTAGGTACAAAAAAACGAAGTATAGTAACGAAATATAAAATTACCCCACTGAATCGAAAAGAACTCAAACCAACAGCATTTTGTCAAGTTTACTCCCCGCCAGTAGTCGGTTCAGTCATAGGTTCAGATTCCCGACTTTGACGTAAAATACTCCGCAATTTACCGCTATTATCTGATGATTGATTTGGTTGGTTGAAATTCCGTCGCTTTCTTCGAGTCGGGGTTTGTTGTTCTCCTGATGTTCTCACATCGGCAGTAACTTCCCGTTTTTGTCTTGCTGCTTCCTCTGTTAAGTTATTTTCCGCCTGCTGACGACTGAGGTTAGCGCTTTCTTGAATTTCCATTTGTCGTCTTTGTTCTTCCCTTTGACGCCGACGTTCTTCAACCTGGCGTTCCTGCCGAGAACCTCTTTGCACGTAGTTTGCAGATACTTGCACATTTCGTTTTCCAGCAGCAGAGGGCTTTAACTTAAATTCCCTCGCTTGTTCAACTGCGGCTGCATCTAATTCATTGTTACCGCTCGAACGCGCTAATCTGACATTTATAGTTCTACCATTTTCATCAACATCGAACTGAACTTTAGGATTACCTTCAATACCTCGCCGTCTTGCTGACTCTGGATATTTTAGTTCGCACTTTTCACATTCTGCGGCATTTAACCGAGAAATAGTTTGAGGCTTTGTTTCAGGTTTTGGCAATGTTGGGGTTGTTGGAGATGTTGCGACCTTCGTACCCGAACCTCTACCATTGCCACTACCATTACCGCTACCCGTACCGGAACCGAAACCATTGCCGCTACCTGTACCGGAACCATTTCCACTAGCAACACTAGTACCATTTCCTCCAAGCACTGGCTTATTTAATTCACCCGAAGCGTTTCCAGGGTTCGTTTGAGCTGCTTTTAAATCTCGCATGTCACCCAGGAGACTTCTTAATTTTTCGCTACTTGCTGGTGTATTTTGTTCCGGTTGTGTATATTTATCTAGGTTGGAACTAGTAGTTTGAGTTATAGGAGTATTTTGGCGGTTTGTAGATATAGCTGTTTGACTTGAATTTTCTGGATTTGCCTTTTCTAATGGTTTTTCACCATCGGTAACAACTGGTTTTACTGGTTCGATTTGCTGTTGCGGTGCAGTTGCAATTTTCGGTTGTTCTGTACTCGGTTGAAGTTGCTCTTTTGGTGTCTCAAAGCTTTCAGCTACCTTTTGGACTGGAGCAACTGGTTGCGCTCTAGATAGGTTTTGTTGTGTAAGTGGTAAAACTGGTTGAGTCGTTATAGTTTTTTGTTGCGGAATATTTGGCTGTGGAATTATTGGTGCTGGTTTTGCTGGGCTCCCACCACCTAGAGAAATCGATCCACTACCCGCACTACCACCAGAGGTAAGAACTTTAGTATCTGTTTTAGCTAATTCTTCTTTGACTAGCTTCTCTGGTTTGGTTTCGATTGGAGGGGGTGTTTTGACTTCCGGCTCAATAAAAGTTAGCTCAATCGGCTCCTCCTCCATCTCCGGTACTCTTGCTAACAGATTCACTATGCCAGAAGCTAGTACCGCTAAATGCAGCACCAAGGAGCCAATCATGCTAAAAGCCAGAAATGGCTTGAGAGCTTTGATTTCTTTTTGTCGCTGTTCTATTGCGATACCCGAAAAGCTCATACTTCTTGCCACCTATTTTTACTAGTGTCTTTAGACTAAAACGGTTATATGCAAAAGTCAATCAACAAATTAAAGTACTTCTTCAGCTAGATAATCTACTATTTAAGCCTAAAAAGCTTGTTGAATAATATTTACAGCAATTAATACTAGATAACTTTACAACAATTTATATCATTAAATTCTTATATCTACTTGACTTAAGTTTTGTTTTATCTTAGTGTTTATTGCAAGTATATATCATTATCTGGTGTAGCAACGGTTAGTCAAAAAAAATTACAGATTACTTTAGAGGTTGGTAAATGGGAATAAGCAAGCTTTTTGAAGCAGGTGGCGTGGTGATGTGGCCCCTGCTGGGGTTTAGCGTAGTTGCGATCGCACTAATTATAGAAAGGATTCGCTTCTGGTATCAGGTAAATACCCGCCAAAGTCGGATAGTACGCGAGGTGTTGAATCTTTATCGTTTGGATAATGTCGTTAGTGCTTTGGACAAACTGCAAAAAAATGTAGATTTACCAATTGCGCGGGTTTTTCTTTCTGCATTGTCACTCGAAGAACCGAATCCAGAAGAGTTCCGTTTGGCATTGGAAAGTGAAGCTCAAGCAGAAATTCCCATCCTTAAGCGGTTTAGTAATATCTTTGATACCATCATTGCTCTTGCACCCCTATTTGGTTTGCTGGGAACAGTTCTAGGTCTAATAACCTCATTTGCTTCGTTGAATCTAGGTGATGTGGGAGGAACGAAAACAGCTGGTGTTACCAGTGGTATTAGTGAAGCGCTGGTATCTACTGCTTCGGGATTGATTGTTGCCATATTTGTACTGTTATTCGCCAACACATTCCGAGGATTTTATCAACGTCAGATAGCTTTTCTCCAAGAATATGGCGGACAGCTAGAGTTATTGTACCGTCGTCGTTACGAACGAGGAGAAAAATATGCGACTACCAGATGAACCCGATATTCCCGCACAGATAAATATCGTCCCGATGATAGATGTGATATTTGCAATTTTGACATTTTTCATTATGTCAACGCTATTTTTAACCAGGCAAGAAGGATTACCTGTAAATTTACCGAAGGCGGCAACATCACAGCAATCGCAGATTCCCACTAGAATTACTGTGACAGTAGAGCAATCTGGACAAATTAGCTTGAATAAAAAGCCAATAACTGTTGATGCATTGACCGAGCAAGTACGTACTTTGGTGGGTACAAATCCAGAATCGGTTGTAGTAATTAATGCTGATAAAAAAGTCGAACACGGCAACATCGTAGCGGTAATGGATAAAGTGCGTCAGGTGAAGGGAGCAAGGTTAGCGATCGCTACTCAAAAGTAGTAAGTAGATACTATGCAAAATTATTTATATATCTTTTTTTGCTGTTTACTTGACTGAATATAGAATACAGAATACAGAATACAGAATATAGGAATATATAATTAATTTTGCACAGGCACTTAGCATGTTTTGGATCGGACAATTGGATCGGACAAGTTCAAGGGCGAAAAACTTTCGTTCTCTTAATCATGTTTACTAACAGGGTGCAGTTGATTTTTTTAGAAAAATTTTTCCGTGACAACAGTCGTTACGCTTTCAGAGTACTTAAAGGAAAACCATTTAGAATTTTACCGTTGGTACTCGGTCTGATTTTTGCTTTGGTTATAGGCAGCCAAAGTTTAAGTTATCCGCCAAAATCCACTGAAATACTTTGGGATACATATGGTATTCCACATATATATGGGAAAAATGCCCAAGGTGCGATCCAAGCTTTTGGTTGGGCGCAGATGCAAAGTCATGGTAACTTGTTGCTGAGTATGTACGGTCAAGCAAGGGGTCGTGCTGCTGAATATTGGGGAGAAAAGTATTTAGAATCGGACAAATGGGTATTGACTATGGGAGTACCCGAACGCGCCCGTTCTTGGTACTCTGCACAAAGTCCAGCTTTTCGGACTTATTTGGATGCCTTTGCTAACGGGATAAATACTTATGTAAAGGAACATGCCGATCTAATTGATGATTCGGTGGAGGTGGTGTTGCCAGTTAAAAATAGCGTTGACATAATGAAAAATGTCAAAATTGCAAATATCACATCTATCATCGGGACGATATTTATCTGTGCGGGAATATCGGGTTCATCTGGTAGTCGCATATTTTTCTCCTCGTTCG
>Ga0181465_100044_pt2 | contig 15696 bp, 13 predicted proteins | sample InSIn3gowninarea_FD_119076 | JGI IMG/M metagenome (GOLD analysis project Ga0181465, IMG submission 119076) | Clean room microbial communities from NASA Spacecraft Assembly Facility at Jet Propulsion Laboratory, Pasadena, California, USA -... ... | reverse complement strand
TAACCGCCGCCGCCGAACTGCACCAATCCCTCAACTGGCCGGTACAATACGAGCGCGCCAAACCGCGCTAAAACAGGCATATCGAAGCAGGTGGAATTCTGCTTTTTTTGGATTTATTGCTACTTACCAGCTTTAAACATTGATTGATGAAATTTAAGTACCGGAAATAAGCCGTTGAAAGCAATATTCCGGTGCCTTTCTAACGTCACTTTTATTCTCTAACTTACAATTCTGGCTGCCTTGTTTCTTGATTGTTTTACATCAGAAGCTGGCTAAAATGTGCCCTACCCGGTGATTTGTCCCGTTAAAAACGGGGTGCTAGCTTTAATTTGGGGTTGTCATTAATACCTATTGGAAGTTTACTTTGGGAACAACTCGAATTATTGATGGAGCAACATTTTAAATAACACGAGCCCGTTAGCTTTTACGCCGATAAATTAAACCTCCCGGATAAACAATTAAACGAAGCCCGCAAAAACACCTTTCATAAAACAACGCTAACTTTGATCCAGGAACGCGTAATTCTGGAGGCCCGCCGTTTACTCACGCATTCTAATTTAACCATTACCCAAATAGCCGCCGAACTGGGGTACTTCGACAACTCGTATTGCGGCCGTTTTTTACAAAGCATACCGGCCAAACGCCGGAGCAATTCCGGTTAGCTGCTTAGTGAGGTGCTATCAAAAAATAAAAATACTTTGTGATAAAAATTCATTTTGGGCTACTAACATAATAAGAAGAAACAAGCAGGAATGAATCAGCTTTCAAAGAAGGAATTTATAAAGCTAATCCGGGAATATCAAAGGTTAATCAACAGCCTTTGTAATATTTATTTTAGTGCTGAAGAAGACCGAAAAGATAGCCGGCAAGATATTATTCTGCAATTATGGGGGGCTTACCCCAACTTCCGCCATGAATCTAAAGTAAGCACCTGGATATATAAAGTTGCCCTTAATACCATCCTATCAAAAACCAAAAAGGAAAAAAGGAGGGTTCCTACCGAGCCTTTCGGTTATTCTGACTTAAGCAATATAGCAGAACCAGTTTTTGCTGATGATGCCGTACAGCATCTGCAACACGCGATTAACCTGCTGCCGGATATTGATAAAGCTATTGTTATTCTTTATTTGGAAGGGTATAGCCACCGGGAAATTGCAGGCATCCTACACGTAACAGAAACCAATATTAGTACCCGATTTAGCCGGGTCAAAATTCAACTCCAAAGAATATTTAAAACGAAGCAATATGAATCTCGATAATCTTAAATCTGGTTGGCAACAGTATAAGGTAATGAGTAGCTTCCCAGCTATTCAGGAGGAAGAAATTCTTTCTGTTATCCAAGCTAAACAAGTTAAACCTTTCTGGCAGTTATCCCGAAAAATTATTCAAAACGTCTTAATCTATTCTTTCTTGCTTCTTAGTGTAAATGGGGGCTGCGCAGGTTGATTGCTTCGCCTATTTTATAGTTATCAAAATCAACTTCATCTATAAAGTTATGGCCTATATCTATTGGGACCCGGACGGAACCATCCTAGACTTGGCATTCTTGCCGTTAAAATGGTATTCTTTCTTTTTGCTGCTGGCTTTTTTTTTAGGCTACCTTATTTTGAGTAGAAAATTCAGAATGGAAGGGATAGCAGAGCATTTGCTCCAAAAACTAGCGGTTTACGTAATAGCAGCTGCTGTTATTGGCGCTAGATTGGGGCATTGCTTATTTTATGATTTTGATTATTACTCCCGTAACCTAGCGGAAATATTTTTGCCTGTTCGGTTTCATCCTCGGTTAGCGTTTATTGGTTTCCAAGGCTTGGCTAGTCATGGGGGAGCGATTGCTCTATTAATCGCAATTGTTTTATACTCCCGCCGGTATAAGGTAGCGCTATTTTGGGTATTAGATAAGCTTGCGCTTGTTACCCCGCTGGCTTGCAGCCTCATTAGAATAGGAAATCTGATGAATTCTGAAATTATTGGAAGGCCTGCTGCTGTACCATGGGCCTTTGTTTTTGAACGGGTTGATACGATACCCAGGCATCCCGGGCAACTCTACGAAGCCATTACTTATTTTATGATTTTTATTTTATTAAATACGGCAGAACAAAAGACTGATAGAAGGTCGGGCTTTATTTTTGGGCTATTTCTGGTTTTGATGTTCTTATCCAGATTTCTGTTAGAATTTTTTAAAGCAGACCAATCTGCCTTCGAATCGGGCATGTTGTTGAATATGGGGCAGCTGCTTAGTATGCCATTTATTATTTTCGGTTTAATATTACTTCTAGAGAGAAAAAGAACAGCTTTATATTACTAAAGAAGAGTAGACATTCCGGTAACGATCAAACTTGTAGATCTATTCAAAAAAATAACAGCACCCAACACGGCCCATAAACCAAGCGGCGGCAGTGCCTTGCTCCCTTTACGTACTAACCGCTAGACTTAATTCTTTAAATTTTTTAATAACCAGGAAGGTAATTGGTGCTATTTACTTTGTTGGGCATAAAGCTTTTCCAGAAAGCCCGGATAAGAATTTGATTGGGAGTTACGTAAGCTAGCTCCTGGCATTTCGGGGATTATTTTGTTTAAAACCAGCTCCAGATTGGCTGGTTCCTGGCGCGATTTACTAAAAGCTTCCAGGCCAAAGGTGTAAAAAGTTTGCTGATTTACTTTAATCTTGGTTAACTCTACTCCGCAGCCTTCAGCGGGCCAGGAGTCTTGGGCAACCGGCGTGATACTTTCTTCCGCTAGGTTCACCGAAAATTTTTGCCATAAACGTTCTTTGTCCACCCGTACCCACAACTCCATCCCGGTACCTAATTGTTCTCTGCTGAATTGCTGCAACAAGTTTTTATTCTCCTCATCCGATTCCTGCAGCCCGAAACTATACTTCCCCCAATCGTTAACTAACCCCGATTGGCCATTTGGCAAAGGCAGCACTCCCCTATCCGCCAGCAGCACTTTTACTTCTACTTTTCCTTCCCGGATTTTTACGCCCAAATTATGTAAACCCGGCTGTTGCAGGTAAATATCCGCCCGTTCCCAGTTCCCGGCAAAATACAAGTTACGCGCGTTAAACCATTTTTCAATAACGGCAAACTCCGTTTGATTTTTGAAAAACCACCGTACTTCGGCGCTATAAACCATTGGTATAATTTAAAACTAGATCTCTCTTTGGAAAAAATTTAACAATTTGAGTTACCCACCCAATTATTGTTACTACCACTTGCCTCACGCAAGTAGGTAAAGGGCATCTGACATTTTAGAAAAAGCCGCAAAATCAAAATCAAATTATAACCAAGTACCCGTTTAATCATCGTCGCGGTCGCCGCGGCGGAGTTCGTCTACGGAGCGCATTACTTTTTCCCGCAGCGAGTTCCGGTATTTTTCCAAACGGTCGGCAATGGCGGCGTTAAAAGTACCTAAAATCTGGGCAGCGAGTAAACCCGCATTTTGGGCGCCGTTTAAAGCTACCGTAGCTACCGGAATGCCGCCCGGCATTTGCAAAATAGACAAGATAGAATCCCAGCCATCAATGGAATTACTCGACTTAACCGGTACCCCAATTACCGGGATAGTAGTAAGCGAGGCCACCATGCCGGGTAAATGGGCCGCCCCGCCCGCCCCGGCAATAATAACGCGTAAACCGCGTTTGCGGGCATTTTCGGCGTATTCTACCATGCGGTGCGGGGTCCGGTGCGCCGACACAATGGTTAACTCAAAAGGAATATTCATGGACTCCAGCATTTCGGCCGCTGGTTCCATTATTTTTAAGTCGGACTGGCTGCCCATGATAATGCCTACTAAAGGTGTGAGTTGGCTATTGGTGGAGGTCTCGGTCATGCTCTTACTTTAATTACTTCCTTTACTTTGTTCGCTTTTTGGGTAGCCTCGGTTACAGTAGCCGCCGTAATGGTTACGTGCCCCATTTTGCGGGCGGGGCGGGTATATTTTTTCCCGTATAAATGAATGCTCACGCCCGGCAAAGCCAAAGCTTCCGGTAAACCCTCGTATTGCGCCGGGCCAGCATAACCGGGCTCGCCCAATAAATTAAGCATGACCGCCGCGCTGTGGCCTTGGGTATCCCCCAAAGGCAAATTTAAAATGGCCCGCAAATGCTGTTCAAACTGCGACGTAAGATTAGCTTTATAGGTATGGTGTCCGCTGTTATGCGGCCGGGGCGCGACCTCGTTCACTAAAATTTTTCCTTCTTTGGTCAGGAACATTTCTACGGCCAGCAGGCCCACCATGTTTAAGGCTTGAATAACCTGCTTGGCTATTGCCTGCGCTTGTTGTTCTACGGCCGGCGAAATAGCGGCCGGCGAAAACAAGTAATCAACCAGGTTGTGTACCGGGTGAAAGACCAGTTCTACGACGGGAAAGCAACTTACCTCCCCACTCGGGTTGCGGGCCACCAGCACCGCTAATTCTTTTTCGTAATCTACCAGCTTTTCCAGCACCGTTGGTGCCGCAAAGCTTTTGTCAAAATCCGCCGGGCTGGTAATCCGGGTTACCCCGCGGCCATCGTAGCCCAGGGTACGCAATTTTTGGAAAGCCGGTAAAAAGTTAGTGTATTGTTCTAATTCGCTTTTATTTTGGAGCAGCCGGAAATCAGCGGTGGGAATACCGTGTTTTTGGTAAAACTCTTTCTGTAAGCCTTTATCCTGAATAATTTTAATTACTTCGGGTTCCGGAAACACTTTTACTCCTTCTTGCTTTAATTGCAATAAGGCAGCGGTGTTTACGTGTTCAATTTCAATGGTTACCACGTCGCACTTTTTCCCGAAGGCATAAACGGTAGCATAATCGGCGAAGCTGCCCACAAAAAATTCGTTGCACAACGATTTACAGGGAGCTTCTTTATCCGGGTCCAGAATTAAGGTGTATACATTTAAATCAATCCCGGCCTGGAGTAACATACGGCCTAATTGGCCACCGCCCAAAATGCCGAGTCTAATTTCTCCTTGCATGTTTTATTTTTAGATTTGTTGGATGAAAGCCAAAAGTAAGCATTTTATTTATTTGCCACAGTAGCGGCGGGCAACAGCACAGTAAACTAAGTAGTTGTTCGTTATTAGTTGTTCGTTACTAGATAAACAAGTATTTAGTTATCAATAAATTATACGTTAAACTGATTTTGTTGGGGTACTGCCCGCTTACTGTAATTACCTCCCAATATTCTTTATTCGGATTTCTGGCCTTTACAATGAATAACACGCTTTTAAACCAGCCGTATGTGCCTTTACAAACTATTATTACCTTTACCAAGTTTTTGAATTTCAACTACGCTCCCGGTTATGGAAATTTTACTGGCTACTTTTTCCGCGCTGTTTTCGGTGGTAAACCCTTTTGGAGCAATGCCGGTATTTTTAACCCTTACCCAAGACGACTCGCCGGAGCGCCGACGGCAGCAAGCCTTGCGAGCTTGCTGCTACATGATTGGCATTTTAACGGTATTTTTCCTGGCCGGGCAATATATTTTAAATTTTTTCGGCTTACGCATTCATGATTTACGGATTGCCGGCGGTATTATGATCTTAAAAGCCGGTGCCGATTTAATTACTACCAAGTCCGATGCGGGCCGCAAAGTATCGAAAGATGCCGTGGAGGAAAGCATTACCAAACCCGACATTTCTTTTACCCCGCTGGCAATGCCCATGTTATCGGGACCCGGCGCCATTGCGGTAAGCATTGGTTTATTTACGCAATCGTTGTCGTACGCCGATATGGGTATTATTATTCTGGCGATTGTGTTCCTGGCGGTGCCCACTTACTACATATTGATTTTTTCGCCGAAACTTATCCAGATTATGGGCAAAGCCGGTCTGGAAGCTTTATCTAAAATAATGGGCTTTATTGTGCTTTCGCTCGGCGTAAATTTTATTACCTCCGCCCTTATCGCTTTGTTTAAGTAGTCGATAGTCCACGGTCCACAGTCCACGGTCCACAGTCCATAGTTCATGGTTGATAGTTGACAAGGTTGATTAGTTTGTTGGTTAAGGAGGATTATTTAAAAACAACATTTTTCGTCTTTCTCAGTACATCTTATTCTTTCCGTTATAAAACTGAACCATGATCCACAGACCATGAACCATTGACTTTGGTCTACAAACTATGGACTATCGACCATGGACTATGGACCATCGACTGTGAACCATCGACTATCGACTAATTGTATTACCTTTGCCATATGAAGTTGAAGAATGATTTAATTTTGCGTGCCGCCACCGGCGAACCTACCGAACGTACCCCCGTTTGGCTGATGCGCCAGGCGGGTCGTATTTTACCGGAATACCGGGCGGTTCGCAATAGCGTAAGTGGTTTTAAAGAATTAGTAGAAACTCCCGAGTTAGCTTCGGAAGTAACCATTCAGCCCGTTGATCTATTAGGAGTTGACGCTGCCATTATTTTTTCGGATATTCTGGTGGTACCGGAAGCCATGGGCTGTACGTACGAAATGATAGAGCAACGCGGGCCCATTTTTCCCAAAACCATTCAAACGCCGGAAGATATTAAGCAACTGCGGGTGGAGGATGCGCACTTGCAATTGCATTACGTGTACGAAGCCATTCAGATTACCAAGCGCGGCTTAAACGGCCGGGTGCCTTTAATTGGTTTTGCCGGCGCACCCTGGACTATTCTGGCGTATATGGTAGAAGGCAGCGGCTCCAAAACGTTTTCGAAAGCCCGCAAGTTTTTGTATACTTCTCCGGAACTGGCCCACAGCTTACTCGATAAAATTACCACCGTTACCATTAATTATTTGCAAGCCCAGGTAGATGCCGGGGCGGCTATGCTGCAAATTTTTGATTCGTGGGCGGGTATTTTGCCGCCGGCCCATTACCGCGAATTTTCTACTCATTATCTTGCCCGCATTTGCAACGCGATAACTACCGTGCCTATAACCGTTTTTGCCAAAGGCGCTTTTTTTGCCTTATCGGAGTTTGCGCAACTAGATTGCCAGACCATCGGCTTAGACTGGAACATGAACATTGCCGATACCCGGGCGGCGGTTGGTACTAATAAAACTTTACAAGGTAATCTGGACCCTTGTGCTTTGTACGGTTCTTTTGACAGCATCCGGCAGGAAACCATTGCCATGCTGCAAGCCTTTGGGCCAACCCGGCACATTGCCAATTTAGGTCACGGCGTTTACCCGGATACCGATCCGGATAAAGTGAAATGCTTTGTGGATACCGTAAAAGAGTATAGCAGCAAAATAAAAGCCCCAACTCTAACCATTACGTAACGCAGACTTACAGTTGCCCATCTCTTTTACAATAAAGTTTGGTTGCAACGTTACCCCATCAAACTAAAAAAAGCCGCTTATAAAAGCGGCTTTTTTTAGTTTGATAAACTCTGTAAAACGACTAATCAAGCTGCTCGTTCTCATCGTCGTTTTCCAGGTTATTTTCATGATCATCCTCACTTGATTCTTTCCGGATGGTTAATCCGGTCTCATCCATAACCGCATCGAGCAATTTATTTACTTCGGTAGCTTTTTCGGGTTCATTTAACTTTTCAAACGAAACGGCTAAGTTGCGCAAGGCCCGCCGGATAATATCGAGGTTCGCGCAAGGCTCATAAAAAATATCGACCGGGTGCAGGTTTAATTGCAAAATATAAGAATCTATATCGGCTTTCGATAAAATCAGACCCCGGTTATAAACATTGATATAAAACTGGTAGTTGTCTTTTTTGTACGTCAGGATAAATAAATTCGGCAGATTTACGCCATAAACCGGTAAGCCTAGTTTTTGGGCGACCGTTAGGTAGATCACGCACAAGGTTAAGGGATTGCCCCGTTGGGTTTCCAGAGCCAAATGCAACATTGAATTAGCCGGCGAATGAAAATTTTTGGTGTTGGCCGAAAACTTATAAATCCGGAATAAAACGTGGTTTAAAGCTTTAATCTGGTCGTAAGGGTGCATGTCTGGTTTAATGTGCAACCAGGCTTCGTAGTAAATTTGATCGAGCGTTTTGTTGATAACGGCCAGATCGGCATCCGGATACTGGTAGGTATTTACCAGCCACATGCCTTCAATTAAACTCTGCGCTCCCGTTTGCCGCCAAGTAGCTAATCTGTTCGTCAGCGATTCATACTGCAGTTTATGAATCAAGTCTTCAATTTTTTTCTGAACCTCCGGGTTAATGCTTTCTTCCCAATGTTCTTCCAGAAAAGGAATAACCGGTTCGCCCAACGACACAATTTTATCTTCTACGTGTACCGAAATTTCCTGGTCCTCGTCGTCGAGTAATGATATTAAAGCTTTTATTTCTTGATTTGTCACGCGCAAAAATAAATTATGAAATTAAAAATTATGGAATTAGAAATTAAATTTAATCTGCCTTTTTAATTTTCAGATTTATCTTAACAAAATTATCTAATTATTACGTTTCCTTTTTGCTACTAACTTTACAATAGAATTTCATTCGTTAGCAATAAAATTATAAGGTTTAACTAGGTTATACATGAATACCTTCTTGTCTGTTAAATATTTACGTAGCTATCTAAATTAGATTTTAGTTTACGGCTTCATGCAGAGGCAAGGATATAACTTTCTAATTTTTGATTTCTAATTCACTTCAAGGAATTTCTAATTTATTTCTCACGTTTGAATAACGCCCACGTTAAAAGGTTTTTCGATGGGAGCCTGGTTAGCGGCCGCAATACCGATGGATATTACCTGGCGCGTTTCCAGGGGATCTATAATACCATCAACCCACAGGCGGGCCGCCGCATAGTACGGCGAAAGCTGCTCGTTATAACTAGACGTAATTTTTTCTAATAATGCTTTTTCAGCTGTTGGAGTAATAATTTCGCCTTTGTTTTTTAACGATGCTACCTGAATTTGCAGTAATGTATTAGCTGCCGCCGCTCCACTCATTACGGCCATTTGCGCGGTCGGCCAGGCAAAGATTAGTCGCGGATCGTAGGCTTTGCCGCACATGGCATAATTACCCGCCCCGTACGAATTACCCAGTATAAAGGTAAACTTAGGTACTACCGAATTGGCCACCGCACTTACCATTTTAGCCCCATCTTTTATGATGCCGCCGTGCTCGGCTTTGCTGCCCACCATAAACCCGGAAACGTCCTGCAAGAAAATCAGCGGTATCTTTTTTTGATTACAATTCATGATAAACCGGGCCGCTTTATCCGCCGAATCCGAATAGACAACCCCGCCCATCTGCAGTTCGCCTTTTTTTGTTTTCACCATCTTCCGCTGGTTGGCCACTATTCCCACGGCCCAACCATCAACCCTAGCCAACCCGCAAATCAAAGTTTGCCCGTATAATTCTTTATAAGGTTCAAAGTCGGAGTTATCTACCAGGCGCCGGATTATTTCCAGCATATCGTAGGGCTTTACCCGATCGGCCGGGAAATAACCGTACATCTCCGCGGGGTTTAATTGGGGCAATGCGGGAGCAGTCCGGTTAAAACCGGCTTTGGCAGGTTCTCCGATTTTATCGAAAATATTCCGGATGGCATCCAAACACTCTTGATCGGTTTTAAATTTATAATCGGTAACGCCGGAAATTTCGGAGTGGGTAGTAGCTCCGCCCAAGGTTTCGTTATCCACCGATTCACCGATCGCCGCTTTTACCAAGTAAGAACCCGCCAGAAAAATTGAACCCGTTTGATCCACGATCATGGCTTCATCGGACATGATGGGCAAATAAGCGCCCCCGGCTACGCAGCTTCCCATAATGGCTGAAATTTGAATGATTCCCAGGGCCGACATAACCGCGTTGTTCCGGAAAATGCGGCCAAAATGTTCTTTATCCGGAAATATTTCGGCTTGCAAAGGCAGGTACACCCCGGCACTATCTACTAGGTAAATAATAGGCAGTTTATTTTCAATCGCAATTTCCTGAGCCCGTAAATTTTTCTTCGCCGTAATCGGGAACCAGGCTCCGGCTTTAACGGTGGCATCGTTGGCTACCACTACGCACAGGCGGCCTTTTACGTAACCAAGCGTTACAACAACTCCGCCGCTGGGGCATCCGCCGTGCTCCGGGTACATGTCCTCACCGGCTAAAGCCCCAATTTCGAGCGAATCGGCGCCATTATCTAACAAGTATGTAATGCGCTCGCGGGCCGTTAATTTTCCTTTTTCGTGTTGTGCCTGCTGGCGTTTGGCCCCACCTCCCAGATACACCGTTTTTAAGCGGTTTTTCAGTTGATAGAGCTGATGCTTTAGAATATCTTCGTTTTTGTTAAACTCCACATTTTGCTTCATAGTAAACGGGTTAAGCATAAAAAATCCGCCCGAAAGGCGGATTCTAAGTTTAACGTTTAAGGTTATACGTTTTATAAAAAATTACTCTTCACCACTCTCTTTAAATTATTTTTCTCCTTAACTGTAATCTAACGCTTACAACCTAAAACCTATAACCCTATTTTTTATCTACTTCCCCTACCATACCCGTATTTTCGACGGTGTTGGCGTTGCGTACCTTATCCGCGGATTTTACATTCTCCGCTTGTTTTACTTTGGTACCGCCGCCAATTAAAGAAAAGTGCACGTAGCGTTTAGGATTGGCTTTTAAGTCTTGGAGTAATGCATTTAAACTCTCGGTAGAAGCATTCATGTTGCGGTACAGCGAATCATCGTTCATGATCTTGCCTAAAGTACCGCTATCCTGATTGAATTTCTGGATCATGGATTGTGCTTCGACTACGGTGGCGTTTAACTGCCGTACCGTGTTGTTAATAGGCGTATTTTTTAAAGTATCCGTAATCTGGCTCAGGTTACTAGCTAAACGACTAAACTTCTGTTCCGTGTTTTTTAAGGAACTGGTTAAATCGGCCATATTGGAGGTAATGGTGTTAATGTTCCGCTGATTGGCGAGCATTAAGTTCTTAACCGCTTCGGTAGTAGCCTGGGTATTTAGTATGGTAGCCTGAATACTCCGTTTAGCATCTTCGTTAAAAAAAGAATTTAACTTAATTAAAGTAGAATCAACGGTACCTAATACCGGCATAGCTTTGGCCGTGAGCATATCGGTGATACTTCTTTCGACGTACGGTTTTAGGGTTTCGCCCCCGTTGTACTTTTTGGAATTTGGCCGCAGAAAAAAGGTGATGGCCTTGCCGCCTAGTAAATCGCTGTTAGAAAGGCTGGCAATAGTGGAGTCGCCTACGGTTATATCTTTGTCAACGGCTAAGCTAACCCGGATTTTGTTATTCTTATCTTTCAGAATATACATATCGGTTACCGTACCTATTTTTACGCCGTTTAATACAATAGGAGCCGAAACATTTAAACCGTCTACGCTGTCGTACTCGACGTAATAAGTAGTATTGGACGAGAAAAAATCGGTACCCCGTAGAAAGGTATAACCAAAATACAGCATTACAATGGCCACAATGCCCAGTAAAGCTACTTTTATTTCTTTAGTAAATCTCACGCAGTGTAAATTAAGTTAAATTTAGTTAGAGGCTTCGAGTTCTTGCTTATACTCTTTAAAAGCCCGGTATATGCCTGATGCAATATACGATTGTCCGGATTTATCGTTGAGATATTTTTCTTCTTCGGGATTCGTTAAGAATCCGGTTTCGATTAAAACGCTGGGCATCGCTGATTTCCAGAGCACAATAAGACCCGCTTGTTTTACCCCGCGGCTCTTGCGGCTTACTTTATTTTCAAATTGGTTTTCTACTTTTTGCGCAAACCGCAAACTGTTATCCATGTAAGCGCTTTGGCGGAGCGATAATAAAATATGGCTCTGGGGCGAGTTCGGATCAAAGCCGTCGTAATTTTCTTTGTAACCTTCTTCTTTCAGAATAACCGAGTTTTCGCGTTTCGCTACTTTCAGGTTTCCTTCCGAAGTATGCAGCCCCATGGTAAAAGTTTCGGTACCATAAGCCGCCGACGGCCCGGAATTACAATGGATGGAAATAAATAAATCGGCGTTGTTTTTATTCGCAATACCCGCCCGGTCAATTAGCTCTACGAATACGTTACTTTTTCGGGTGTAAATTACTTTTACATCCGGCACATTTTCTTCGATGAGGTTACCTACCTGCAATGCTACTTTCAAAGCTACGTCTTTTTCTCTGGAGAAACGGCCGCTGCATCCCACATCGTGGGCACCGTGCCCGGCGTCAATTACAACGGTTCGCACCCGGTTATCGCGGCGAATAAGATTCGTACTAAAACCAGAAAAAACAAAAATCAGGGCCGGCAACAAAAATAAAACAATATTTCTCACGACTTTCGTTACATTAAAACTAATGATCTTACCTTTGCAAAAATATATAAAAAGCTCATTAATTCTGAACCGTTTACCATACATTTTGCGGATATTCCTGGCTCTCGTACTTTCGTTATCGGTATTAATAAATGCCTGGGCGCAACAAACGCCTAACCGGACCACTACGCCCCAACTGCCAGAAATTACCGTGGACACGGCAACCATAAAACAAGACTCGATCCAAGGAGATATTACCACTACCATTAAATATACCGCCAAGGATTCTATTGTTTTAAACGTACAAAACAAGTTAGTTAATATGTATAACGACGCCAGTATTGAATATGGTACAATGTCGTTAAAAGCGCATTCTACTCAGCTGGATTATAAAACCAACCTGGTAAACGCGATCGGCTCGAAAGATTCAACGGGAAAAGCAGTTGGTACTCCGGTATTTAAAGACGACCAGGAGATGTACACGGCCGAGCAGATAGCCTATAATTTTAAAACGAAAAAAGGTAAAATTCGCGAAGTAGTAACCCGGCAGGGCGAAGGTTTTCTGCACGCCGAAGTGGTCAAAAAGACCGAAGGCGATGCCATGTACGGGATTCACTCCAAGTACACGACCTGCGATTTACCGCATCCGCACTTTTACATTAACTCGAGTAAAATGAAAGCCATTCCGGGAAAAAAGATTTTTACCGGGCCTTTTAATTTGGTATTTGGCGATATACCCACCCCGTTAGGCTTTCTTTTTGGTTATTTCCCCACGCCTAAAAAGCGCAGTTCCGGCCTCATTATTCCTACTTTCGGCGAAGCCCGTTCCCGGGGGTTTTACTTACGTAACGGGGGGTATTATTTTGTATTGAACGAAAACATTGACTTACGCTTAACCGGTGATATTTACTCGCTGGGTAGTTACGGAGCTCAGCTGCAATCGATGTACATTAAACGGTACCGCTACCGCGGTAATATCAGCATGAGTTATAGCTCTAATAAAAATCCGAACACCGGAGCGAATGAAGCTACCCTGGGTCCGGGTAACTTTAACCGGCAAGAACCTAAATCATTCTGGATTAGCGCCAGCCACACGCCAACTACCTTGCGGCCGGGTGGTAAATGGTCGGCGAGTGTGAACGCCGGTACGCAGTTTTACAACCGCCAAAATCGCTACGATAATGCGGCTTTAGCGCTCAATAATACTTTCAACTCCAGTGTGCAGTACCAGTTTGCGAAACCAACTTCGCCGTTTACCTTAACCGCTTCGGCCTTGCATAACATGAACACTACCACGGGCGTTCATAACTTTACCTTACCCGAAGCAACTTTTGCGGTAAACCGCCAAACGCCGCTCAAATGGTTTCAGAAAAAAAGCACCGGCAGTTGGTTCGAAGATATTGCGCTCAGTTACAACGTGAGCGCGCGAAATTTAATTAGCACGCAAATTAATAGCAGCACCCTGAGTGGCGTTTCGAATTTGGTGGGAGGTAGCGCAGTGGACACGGTGTTGAAGTTAAATGGGAAAAATTTCCGGCGTATTTTGGCCAACGCCGATTATGGCATTCAGCACTCCTTACCCATTACCATGAACAGCATCCGGTTATTTAAATTTTTTCAGTTATCGCCGGGTTTGAGCTACAACGAAACTTGGTTTTTCAAAAAATTTGACTATAACTACATCAATAATTTAAATGCTATCCGGGTTGATACCACTAATGGCTTTTACCGGGCGTATACTTACGCCGCCAACGTCAGCTTAAGCACGCGGGTTTATGGTACTTACATTATTAAGGGCAAAAAGATTGAGGCCATTCGCCATTTAATGACGCCTAATATCAGCTATTCTTATAATCCGGATTTTTCGAGCAAATATACTCGTACCGTGCAGGTAGGCAGGCCCGATATCGAAGACAATATTCCCATTCAATATTTACCGATTTACCGGAGTTTGTACGGAGTACCCACCTCCTTGCGGCAAAGTAACATGAACTTTAGCTTAACGAATAACGTGGAGATGAAGGTAAAATCCAAATCAGATACGGCCAGCACCTTCGAGAAAGTAAGCTTAATCGATAACTTAGGCCTTACATCCGGCTATAATTTTGCCGCTGATTCGTTTCAGTTACAGAACATCAATGTTCAATTCCGGACTTTGTTGTTTAAAAAATTAAATTTATTCTCCAATGCCGTGTTCGACCCTTACAAAGTTAACAGCGGCGGCCGCCGAGTAAACGAGTATAGCCTCAGCAGCGGGCAATTAGCCCGGTTGGTAAATGCCAACCTGAACATGTCGATGGAACTAAACCCAGAGGCTTTAAAGAAAGGATCGCAAACCGCGCAGGAACAAGCACCCCGCACGAACCGTCCTTCGCTGGAAACCAATCCTAATTTAGTGGCAGAGTACGTTGATTTTAAAATTCCGTGGACTTTGAGCTTAAACTTTACGGCTTCCTATTTTAAAAGTACCTCCCTTCGAACCAAAGATCAGATTTCGAAATCTTTAGGCGTAGATGGTTCGGTAAACTTAACGGAGAAGTGGAAAGTTACTTACAGCACCGGTTATGATTTTCAGTTTAAGCAAATGACTTATACCAGTGTAAACATATACCGCGACTTACACTGCTGGGAAATGAGTATTTCGTGGGTGCCTTTTGGTGAGTACCAGTCTTACTCCATTAACATTAATGCCCGTTCTTCTATCTTGCGCGATTTAAAATTGTCCCGGAACCGGGGAATTCAGTGGCGCTAGACCTATTAGAATTAGAAATTATGAATTAGAAATTAGAAATTAGAAATTAAGACTTAATATTACGCCTCTTTTGCTAACCGCGAAAGAGGCTTTTTTATTCAGGATAGATTTTTATCAGATAAGCAAGCAGCCCTCTTAACAATTAGTGTTTTAAGAAATTTCTAATTTTTAATTTCTAATTCATAATTATCTCTCCATGTCCGTTCACCGAAAAGATATAAAACTTATTACCACGCATCAGTTGCAGGCCATGAAGGAACGTGGAGAGAAAATTTCCATGCTTACTGCTTACGATTTTTCGATGGCTTCTATTTTGGATGGCGCTGGCATTGATGTGTTACTGGTTGGCGATTCCGCTTCTAACGTCATGGCCGGCCATACTACTACCTTGCCTATTACCTTGGATCAAATGATTTACCATGCTTCTTCGGTGGTACGCGGCGTAAAACGGGCTTTTGTGGTAGTAGATTTACCATTTGGCTCTTACCAGGGCAATTCCTCGGAGGCGCTCCGCTCGGCCATCCGGATTATGAAAGAATCCGGCGCACACGGCATTAAACTGGAAGGTGGCAGCGAAATTAAAGATTCTGTTACTCGGATATTAAGTGCCGGCGTACCCGTAATGGGGCATTTAGGTTTAACCCCGCAGTCTATTTATAAGTTTGGCACTTACACCGTGCGGGCGAAGGAAGAACAAGAAGCTAAAAAGTTACTGGAAGATGCTTTGTTGCTCGAAGAAATTGGTTGTTTTGCTTTAG
>Ga0181465_100514_pt1 | contig 15699 bp, 4 predicted proteins | sample InSIn3gowninarea_FD_119076 | JGI IMG/M metagenome (GOLD analysis project Ga0181465, IMG submission 119076) | Clean room microbial communities from NASA Spacecraft Assembly Facility at Jet Propulsion Laboratory, Pasadena, California, USA -... ... | reverse complement strand
CTACGATGCCTATGCCTTCGCTCTACCTGACCTTGGGGGGGGGGGGAAATCTATTGCTCAAGGCTGCCCCTTCGTTGTGGGTTTCACCGCCTAAACTGATGTTACCCTTGATGCTGCGTCTTTCTATTTAATAGGAAGGGACGCTACTGACTATTGAACTGCGACTGGAACTGGTTCAAATGCCACCCCTATGTTACGTTCACACTAAAAAGTCGTAATTTTTAGGGAGGATGCATGGCTAGAATTCGTTGAGGGAATAAAGAAAGGGCACGTACCGGACCACATAGTAAAGGAATTGGATTCTCCCCTGATTGAATGGATAAGAGGATACCCCTGCTTTAACTTCACCCAAGCAGCTCGCTCTTTTCACAACCAGGCTGAGCCACCTTCACCCAAGCTCGTAAGGGCACGCTCTATGGATGCCTATCGGAGCTACGGGAAAGGCAGGCTCTCTTGCCCATCTTGCCCGATCTTTCCATACCAGAGATCTTTCCCCCTGATGGTTTGTAGCCTGATGGTCACCCTCCTACTTATTTCCTTCCTTCTTACACGGATGGACTCTGGCATGACTCACTTTTATAGTGTAGCCAGAGTAGCGAGGCCTGTGCCAACCTACCCTGGGGGAGATAGATAAGTAGGTAGAAAACACTATTGAAATAACGTAATAAATAGTATCCCTATACATTGTCCATAACGATCATTTCAAGTCCCTATCTATAACGACTGGTTCAAGTCCCTAGCCATTTCAAGTCCCTATCTAGCCTTCCCACACTGTATCCATTTCAAGTCCATCCCTCGCTACTAACAGCACTAACTAACTTTCCCTATCTAGCCATCCACATGTTCTCTTCTCGCCTAACTGGACCAGCCTTCGTATTCAACCAGCTCTCTCTAACGCCAAGCTTCCTTCGTAGGAACTTACACTCCCAGTAGTTCTCCTATTTCTTTATGGACAAGGTCGACGTAGAGATGCGATCTCGTATATCAATTATTTCTTTCTTGTTACAATGGAGCAGACCTATTGATTGATACAACAATAGGAAATGGGTAGGTGGGGTGCCTAAGGAGACCTATTCAAATGGATAAGTTAAGCGTAGATATGCAATAGAATATATAGACAAATAAAACCTCCTGGGCAGGGAAAGCAGCAACAACCCACCTCCTGTGAACATATGGCTCCAGATGAGACTGGCGCTGGTATCAGCTTAACAGTGAGCAAAGACCTCTTGGGCACTTACTATCAGCGAATTTCTTTTATATAGGAGTCTCCTCCCATTGGATTATTCCCATTGATTCTTTTGCTGCTGATTCCTCCTCCCCATTGGATCACTGTAGTAGGAGTTGTCTTTCTGTGAACCAATAGGCCCCCCATTCCACTGGTCACTGCCAATAGCAGCCAATAGATGGTGCATAGTCGATGTCAGGGGATTCAATCCAAGTGTCAATAACTAAACTACACTCTACTATGGCTTGAACTCTTCTATCCAATGGGGTTTACTACTCTACCTACCTTCTACCTACCTACAGCAGGATACCCAGGTAAGGTAGGTGGTTATCCACACCCATTCCTAGTTGTTTATGAAAGAAGTTCCCTTTTCCTTGCACTAGGAAGCGCAAGCCCCTCCGGGACCTTATGAAGGGCAAGATCTATCGAACCTTTCAAGCCAACAGACCCAATAGAGGGTAGGTACAGTAGTCCAGTTAATAGGGCCCACTTCCAACATTGGATGGAGGACACCTAACCACTGGCCGAGAAGAAGGATGGGGGGCCACCACTAATTAAGAAGGCGCAGTCTATTCTAAGGCCCTTACTCCAGGGACCTCACTCTAGTGTGAAAAGGGTCCTTTCCTTTCTTAAGGGCAGGCTCCTACAAACAACCACCAATTTTCGTATGGAGCATTAGCCAGCAAATAATACAATAAGAAGAGTCATTGTCTAAAGAGGCCTGCTGTGTTGTTGAGGTTTGGGACCTGGCAGGTTGGGCCCAGGCCAGAAGTTTGCTTGGGACTTCTGATTACCGGGATGATACCTAGCCAGGATACCTAACCAGTATACCTTAGCCATAGGTTGAAAACCCGTTCAGTGTGTGTATATCGGTAATATACGATATTGCATCGAGACATTTACCTTGTCTATTTATGTAACAAGTTCCATTTAAGAGGTTATCCCCTTAGCACCATCCCCAAATAAACCACCAGTTTGATAGGTTCGATACCTAATTAATTGAATATGAAAATATTCCCTAGTTAGCGTATACACCAACCATATGATATGTTCTTTCACCCTGGCCCACTTCCATAGTTTAGAGGAAGGATCATTTTCATAGGGTGGTCTTATTGCAATACCATAATAAGCCAATCCTCTTTCTGCCCTACCTTACCTTGAGTTGATTATTCCAAACCAACCAATTAAACCCTTGCGCTCTATATGGAACTTCTTTCTAATTGGATTGGCGATTGCAGTGATAAGAAACAACCTAGCGCACCCTTCCTAACTTCTCCGCAATAACTCCGCAGGAACTCCGAAACTTATCCGCAACAACTCCGAGACTATCGCCGAGACTATCGCCGAGGCTTTCGGCGCTCGGGTTGTTCCTGAAGAGATTGGCATTGAGGCATAATGAGTTGTTCGTTCGGCGTTCATTCTTCTTTTTATTGAAGCAATCTCCATGTTTAGAGAACGGCTTTATGCAGGAGAACTGCTGGCCGAAGAGTAATAGTACCCACCCACTGGTCTTATGTCTGTTAGGTCGAACTGAGACTGTTAGAACCCGCTGGAAGAGTCAGAACCTGGCTACTGGTCTTAAGAAATCGAATATTCAATTAGCTCATCCCATCTCCTTAGTAAGCATCCTCGCTTTGAGCATCTATAGTAGATGCAGATTTAGTTTACCCATCAGCGAAGGTAGAGCCCATTGATCCACCACCGGTAGCACCACCAGCAGTTGAAGTAGCACCCGTTTCAAAGCCAATTCCAGTTATTGCATCAAAGCCAGTAACGGAAGCAAGCATAAGCAGAGGCACCTCCATTAGCTCCTTAGCCAGTTTAAGAGCCTGCATTCGTTTCAGTTGAAGCATCACCTAGTAGAGGCGAGAGAAGAAGCGTAGCTAGGACTTGAAGTCAGAGCATAAACCAAGCTCATAAGTATCAAAGGCTCGGCAGGAATCAGAACTATAATAGTGGGGAGGTGCACCGGAACTACTAATCCCGTAAAGGATCAATCGCAGCAGAATCAAACCCATGACCTTCCCTTTTACCATATTACTTGCTCTGCCTGTACTTTTCTTTTCCGGTCACTGCCTTTCCTGTTCTGTATTACCGCCCCTATCTTTCCTATCCTACCGATGTATAGGTTCGACTGATCATGTAGGTTGTGCTGGGGAATGATCTGATTGACCGTTTCTCTTTGATCCCGCGGATCCCATTGCATATCCACCACGCCATCAGCGATAGGGGTAGCCGCAGTTCAAGATCGAGATTTAGATCTCGTGCCAGAACCCATTGATTCACCAGCAGAAGTGGTGGATGCAGATCTCGTTGTAAAGCTACCAGTAGCAGATGCAAATCCAAATGCATAACCTATGGACCTGATCTCTCCGTTCATAGAAGGTATCACCTTACTGGGCCTTTATATCTTGACTTTATTCCCCAACCACTGTTTCATTCCATTTACGACCAACACCCGCCTTTTCTTCGTCAAGCTTCTGGTCCATTAAAAGGAACTAGTGAAGCTTAAACTTGAACTTGCTCTGGGATAGGTTATGCTGCCTCTCTAGTCTTTGCTCCTGGTATTGCTGGTTCAACTCCAACCTAGCCTCCGCCCCTGCTACCTTCCTTATGGGTGCCACTCCCTTTGATACTGGAGTGAAATCGAAATATGACACTATCTAAACTTAATCCACTGGTGCTTCTTCAACGGATGCTGCTTAAACCGCTGCTCTTGGTGCCTCTCTCACTTCTAGCTCTCTAGGTGGAAAGTACGCTGGACAAGATGGTGGGTAAGCGACTCTACTAGCTTACTATGACAGCTTGCTTAACGTGTTCCGACCAAGTAAGTAAGTTTAGGCCATCCATCCTGAACGAACGTGAACCCCAGACCCAGGACTGTCAGGGGGATTTCTTTTAGAATACTTACCCACCTAGGGGTTTATGTATGCATGCATTAACTGCTCCATCAGAGCACTTTATTTGTTTGTTAGTTATTTATGAGTTAATTGGTGAAGTCCGCCATCGCCATGGGGTTCCATTTTCTAATTAATCTTTTCTTGCTGGCTGCTCGGTTAGGCTCGTTACCTGGGCTTTCCTATTTTAAAGATATTGCTGGCTTCAAACCCCGCCTCGCTTTCTTCCTTATGTATGGCAACGGGGTATATAACTTACCTAGGGATTTCTTCTTATCTTTTGGTTAGACTACCTTCTATATTTTCACCCTTGCTTGCCTTGCAGGGGGCAGCGCATCTTTATGTTTTTAGGGATGTTACCGGGTCCGACAAATACCACATCAACGAGAGGACGCTTTCTTATTCTATAAACCGGAATAACTCACTATCGAAACGCCGCGTCACCCTGACGTTAACAAATTCCCTCTGATGGTGTTTCTCCTCCCTGGACGTGCTCGTACGGTCCTACCCATAGCTATTTGATCGGTATTAACTGAGCATTTTCTGTTTCATTCTCATTCTTTATATATGTAATTACGCTTTTATTTGGCTCCAGGTTAAATGAACTCATTCTGTAGTACACTTTTCATAAATAAAGGTCTTAAAAGTGCATTGCTATTATAAAAAAGGGTTGGTGAACCTATGCTGAATCTTTTTTCAAGATGAACTCATTTTCGTCAATTCGATGTTATTCTTATTCACAACCTAACCCGAATAAAAACGATGTGTTCAATCAACCCCTTCATATGATCGATGATCCCTTTGATATAGATTCGTGGCTAACTTAGCATTAGGCGTTCTTCCTTATTTCCTATAAGACTACTTCATTCCTTAGCTCAAAGAGCACGTTCTAAGTGTCCTCTCTTTATGAAATTGAAAGAAGGCAGAAATACTTCGCTGACGCTCACACTCTAACGGAGTTAACAAACAAAATAGACTAATCAATTTGGCGAAAGCATTATATATATTCCCATTCCAAAAGTCATCTGGGTAAATGGAAATGGAAGAGAGATGTTTCCAATTCCGATTCGTTTTCCAAATCTCGGTAATTAGGGATATTGGACTTATTTCCTTGGCCGGCATGTCGTAAATCAGAGGCTACTGCCTTAGATACTTGGCTTTCCTGCTCCCAGCTCAGCTCAGTAAGTAAGGACCTTACCTTCGCTATCTCTTTGAGGGGAATAAATCAATGGATTCAGTGACCCTTCCTTCAAAGAGCGGGTGAGACACGAAGAAATCAATCGAATTCTGCTTTAGAGCTGGCTTTCTAAATCGCTAAATCGCTCACCCTCACTTTGGTCAAGATCGAAGGTCGAGGATCGAGATGCCCCCTCACCTTGAAATTCATGAAGGTTCGATGAGTAAAAGTGATCGGTCAGTATCAGCTCCGAGTCCCATAGATCCGTAAGGTGCAGCTGGCTCTGTAAGTTCTGTAGCGGTAGCTCTTATTCACCAACAAGGAGGCCAGTATAGGCCAACAAGGAGCGTTGGTGCTTATTACCCCTAATGAGGCAAGCGGTAGCGATCCAACCAACCAACAAACCATTTGCTTTCGCTCTATCCAGGTAAGGCTATTTTCTTATTAGCGCTCTGCTCTAGGTATAGTTTGATTAGCAGATCCCGCTTTGTTTGTTTGTTCGCCCCCGGAGGGCATTATCGGTCGGCTGTTCATAAACCCCCACTCCCTAACCACCCCCACGGACTCGAGCAAGTAACGGAAGGGTCTCCCACGTCCTCATGCTGTAAGTGTAGAAACGATCTTTTTACCAGGGACTCAAGGCAGCAAGTGAAAAATCCCTATCCTATCCCTAAGTAAGTCTCTGTAGTAACAGTGTTCTGTACCGTTCAGTTCCTTTAGCCATGATAAAGCTATTAACTGGGTACTATGCTCTCTCTTAACGCTAAGCTAAGAGCAGCTAAATCGAGGTAGGTTGGCTCATTTATCCTCTACCCTCCCTTCTGGCTTGACCTCAACGGCTTAAGGCAGGCAGTCTGCATTCTATAAGGTCAGCTAGTACCGGCAGTGTCCTTCCTTAGGGCGGCATAGCTCCACCATAGGTCAGCTAGTACCGGCAGTGTCCTTCCTTCTGTCTATGGAGAGAGCATTATTGTATTGATGGGCTTCAACATAAGAGCATTGGTAGGTATTGGTCACGGGCTTCAAACAGCATTCACCAGCGTTCGATAACACCTGCTTGAGGCAAGGAACTTAGTGGGTAGACACGCTATGAACCTTTACCCTTACTTACTTCTGTGTTTCCGTTCCGCCCTGCCTCACCTTAATACCTAGACATGTTCACCTAGACCACTTACTGAATGAGGCGCTTTGGAGATATCGCTAGGAACCCTCTTATAAAGACCGGCACTAAACGTGTCTCACCCTTACCCTTATCCCTTACTTATGTGATAATACCTGCCCACCTATCCGACCCTATTTCCCTATACCACTTGGATGAATGAATCCGTTTGCTAGGAGACCCTTGACTATTTACTTTATTAAGCCTACCTTGCTCTTTTATCTATACTCTACCCATCCCACCTATAGCTTCCGCTAGGATATTAACCCTTGACCCTATCTTCCCTTTACCTTGACTGTTACTAACTACCCCTCCAATCATACTACCTAGACCTGTTAGCCTTATATCACTTGCTTCATGAATTGTTTAGTGGGGACTGACTGCTCTTATCTTCTATTAGAAGGACTGACTGGATCCACCAACCCCTTGACTCTTGATTACTGCCGAAATCCTAGGAGATGGAGTTATGCCCTTCCCATTTCATTACCCTTATCTTAGAAGGAACGGGATCCCACTACCTTACCCTTCCTGTAGCCCCAACACGCACGTATCACCATCACCGTGTACCCACTTATGTTCTTATACGCCTTTGTTTTGTTTTATTAGCTTTTATATTATGTATATTTCATTTCTGGAATCACATTTGCTTTAATATGCTGCTGGGCTGGGTACCACGTATGAACTATTGATACGGCCGAGCCTTGCTGATACAATTCAGAAATTAGAATCTACTCCATTCTAGGAATCAACCTACCTGTCTTTAGTTTACTGCCTGCCACCTAATCACTAGACCTGTTCAAACTAGACCACTTGAGGACCGGAGGGGCTCGACTGATAAGGACCTTTAGGTGCTCGACCATAAGGACCTTTAGGTGCTCGACTGTTAAGGACCTTTAGGTGCTCGACCATAAGGGATTTCTCGCTCGACCATAAGGGACGGAGTCACTCACTATTCATATGGTGAGGGATTTCTCGCTCGACTGTTAAGGCCGCCATCGCCGCCATCGCCGCCATCAGAGGATGCGTTAGCATGCTCGACTGTTTTGGTTACTTATTTGAGAGGGGCAATAAGTAAACCCTAACCTTTAGGTGCTCGACTGTTAAGGCCGCCATCGAGAGGAGAGGAATTTCTTGTTTAGGGACTACTGCTATTATTACTTCTCTTAGAAGGACCGGATCACTCCGTGCCTTACCCTACTTATTTATAATGAATCAGCTAGAAATACTTCGTACGGGAAGGGGAGGCATCTAGTAATGAACCCTTTACCCTTGCCTTACCTTTGTTGATTAAGTGTTACCCCATAAAACCTATCGACCTTCAGAACTAGACCTGTTTGATACCACTTTATTCAGTAATCGGAGGTACAGCTAGAGAGAGACCCGGTATTGCATGGCATGAAACATACTTCAATGTTGACAAACTACCTACCTATGGACTTAGAACTGTTAGCCTTATACCACTTGACTCAGTAATGCTTAGGCTACTGCACTAGACTTCAGGATTCACCCAGCCTTACATTTAGTATCATATACAGCAAGCACTCCATCACTACGGATCCACCTAGAGACCTAGACTAGACCACTTGGAGTCATTAAGCGCTTAGGAGGGACCACTATTTACCCTATGTTAGAGTTAGACCGTTTAGTTGTGGGATCGGATCGGAGGATCGGAACTGCCCTAGTTAGTAATTAATTACTGCCGGAACTAATTAGATCAGGTCAGATCAGATTATAGGGTCAGGGTCATCGCTTACAACCTTTGATCCCTTTACCCCTGCCCTTACCTTTGATTCATTGTTACCATACAACCTAGACACCTTCAGGCCTATATAACGAACTTAATTAATCGCTTAGCTTAGGAGGTACAGCTATTTACCTCTTCTCAGGACCGGGTAAAACAACCTGGCTGGCATCTTAACCACCCTTTATATACCGGATCCATTACCTTTACTTAGAGCATCCGGTGGGGTGGGTGTACAGGCTTCAGACAGCATTAACCTGCTTACAGAAAACTTGCTATGCGGGGGTACCACTATCAATATTTACCTTTCTTATTACTTACTAGCCTACTCATCATACGACCTAGACCTGTTAGCCCTACCTAGACCACTTGATTCAGGAATCGCTTAGGAGGTACCACCTTTCACCCTATTAGAAGGACCGGATCAGAATAGCAGCATCGTAAGAGAAGGAAAAGGGTTGATAGCGCTACTTCTTCAATGCTTAATGGAGTAAGGTAAGTGGTTCTAGGGCATGTAGTTCATATGGTGGAAAGGGGAACGGGTACTCGGGGGTATGATCGTATCATGCTCTGCTATGCCTATGCTATTCATCAATCTGGTTGATAGCGATACATCTTCAACGCTTCTTCCTTCATTCATTCAGGGAAGTGTGTCTAGGGCGTATAGCTCTTCCAGTGTTCCACACGTCCCATAAGGGGGGCCAGGTGGTATCATGCTCTGTTTGCTCTGCCATTCCATTGCCTCTGCTCGGGTTCCTAGCGATACCTGTTCAACGCTTCATGAAGGTGGAGGGGGAAAGGGAAGGTTGGTTTCATGCCAGCCATGCTATGAACTCTGTTCGGGTCTATAGCGATACCGTCCCTTGCCTAAGTGCTTCATTAATCCGATATAGGGTAGTATCGGGTAGTTAGTAAACACTTAAGTAAGGGATATTAGAAGGATATAAGAAGTTCTGGAGCTTTCTCTGTTCAATGTTTTTACGTGTGGGGTAGTTAAGAGAAAGGGTATGAGGAACGAAGTGATCTGTTCCTGATACCAAGCTTGTAATAGAAGGGTTATTCATGACGATATCTGCTAAACGCTTCATGTCAGTTGCGCGTAAGATATACAAGGTAGTTCGTAAACACATAAGCTAAGAGGGATAAGGGTCAGAAGGTAGTCTGAACCCGTTCTGATACCAGCATCTAAGAGAAGGGTTCATAGCATTCTATCCATACTCAGACTCTACTTCTCTTCCAGGTAGAAAGAATGGGTTGGGCATTAGTAAGTTCAGGGGGTAAGTTGAACATCCATTCATCCGGTGCTGCTTGTAAGATTAAGTCATGGGTTGAACATAACTCCATCCATCTCTCCCTCCAGCCATTCTGTGCTTCAAAGAGTTGTGACTAGCAGCAGTCCCAACTCACTAACTAAGCGCTTCATTCAGTAAGAGAGAGAGGTCTAGGTATTTCTTTCGGTGAATAGGTTGTTAACGCTTAATAAAAGGTAAGGCAAGTGTAAAAGTATGAAGAGTCAGAGTGCCGTACCAACAAGGCATGATTTAAGCAAGTGTGAACATCTCCCTCCTTCCTAGCAATGTCTGAAGCCCGTCCCCATCATCTAACGAGGTTGCTCTGTCTGATGGACCACCACATAATCCAAGCCATTCCGGTAGTTCCACGATATCTGATAAAGGGAAAACCTCTTGGCTACTTGACCATCCATCATCCCATCATCCAGCCATCCATCCATGTCTCTGAAGTTCTGACGGCTGTTGAGAATATATCCGGGGCATCTCTTCCAATGATCCCATCCACTAAGTTTTCCTGGCTTAAAGAATGGGTTGGTAAGGAGCGAAGCCATCCCATCGTCCTAGTATTTCGGCAGTAAAGAAAGTCAAGGTCCCGGAGGGGCTTGCGCTTCCTAGTGCAAGGATAAGTTGATCCGGTTCTGAAAGGGAAAGCAGCCTTCCAACGCACTAAGTTTCTAAATTCCTAAAGTGATATAGGGCTAAAAGGTCCCGGAGGGGCTTGCGCTTCCTAGTGCAAGGAAACATCGATTCATTTCCTAATTCCTTGCGCCTTGGGCCTGTGGGTGCCTGAATCGGGGAAAGTAAAGGGTCGAAGCGAAAACCAACCTTATCAGATGCATTTTTTCCTATATGAACCACCCATTGTTTGTGTCCGAGTAAGCTTCCTCCATTGGGGTTGATAAGCTGTGTTTTTATTAGTCCAAATGGATGAATTCTGGCATGTCAGGGTTATGAAATCCATCCATGAAATAAAAAAGGTTGGTAAATAGAAAAGGGAAGCACTAAAATGAAAGGGAAGTAGGTCTCATCCTAGCAACGCTGTCTTCATAAATAACAAGGATGTATCTGAGTTCAGCCCGGTCTGAAAAGAGAAATAGTGAGTGAACTTCTTAAGCATTTAATAAAGCAGGTGGTAGCACTCCATGCATTAAGGTTGGATGAAGCAGTAAAGTTTGGTAAACAGATAGAGATGCACATAAGGTCAAATAGTATTCAGAAAGTGAATAGCGATAAATGTTAAGCCCACGCACCCAGCCAGGCAAGCAAGCAAGCCGCTCGCTCTTCCAATATCCGCTGGCTGTAGGTAGTTCCTCAATCCAAGAGGGTAGTTCCAACTATGAAATGATCCTCCATCCAAGACTGTTGTTGTTATTAGTAGCTGTCCAAAATATCAGAACTGCCGTACCTCTCGCTCGCATATGAAAAGAAGATTACTGTGTGGTGCCTAAGAAGAATAACCAAAAGAAAGGTCTTTCAAGCCCGCTCGAAATGACGTCCCAAAATGACATATATAAAGGCCCGTGCGCAGCAGAGAAGATAGAACAAGAAGGTGGGCCACCGGTCCAAGAAGTGTTTCCAGTCAATTTGAAAAGTCTTTGCCAAATACGCATTTTTATAAAGAAAATATTGGTGTTTGGGGGTTCCAATATTGATCCATCTGGGTTCAGAACCTCACTCCGTGCCTTTAGTCAAGGGCTTTTTGACTAACTAAACTACCTCGGCTCTCCCGCCCCAAGGTTTGGTTCTAAAGAATATTCTGATATAGCATATATAAAGACTTGCCCCATATTCCACAAAAGGTTCAGGTCTCAAGAAGAGCGTCGTCTCCTCTCCATATACTTACTCTCCCTTGTAGCTTAGGGGTATCACGCGTAGCTCTGTTTGCTGGCTGGCTTGTAAGGTTTTCACTTACGTGTAGCTCCGCTTCTCTTTGAGGTTATGAAAGAAAGCGCTTTTGGTAACTAGAGGCTTTGAAAAGAAAAACAAAAGCGTAATTACATATATAAAGAATGACTAGCAGCGCACTTAACAACAACGCACACATTACCACAACCAACCATTCGATCTACGCCAAGCGTGCACTTTCCTAATTCTTTGGCACAGGAGCAAGAGTAGGAGATTAGACATAAGATTAGTCAACTCGATCTACAGCATTGATCCCAGCACTGATCAGATTAGGCAGCGTGGCGGGGCAGAAGATTAGGCACATCGGTTTAGGCACGTTGACTTATACAGGTTCAGTAGGGCTACAAGCCTTAGGGGGACAACCTTATTGATTGAGTGTATTCTCAATAATCACTCTGGATGCTCAAGTGAGCACTCAATAGATATATCACAAAAGTATACGTAGTAGTATTCTGCTCAGGTCTACAGGACCTTATATTACCAAAACCTTACCTGAGCTAGAGCTAGCTTAGGAAAAAGCTTGACCCCCCCCCTTCTTCTCAGCTGAAGCTCCCCCACAATCTGATCCATGGGATACCCTCTTTTCAACCTTCTCGGATCACTTCTCATTTGGATCTTTTTCAGATCACTGATTACTTTAATCATTCTTGATTGGATCAGCTGCTGATCTTCTGGTCTCATCCATATTCTTTTCCCTTGCGGCCCGGCTTCTTGGTGGTATCCATCTTATCTTCTATCACTAGCGCCTTACTTGTCCTGGCTATAGTAGCTTGGATGAAGTATGAGGTCTTAGGATATGCTTAGATAGTAGGGTTGGCTGTGGTATGGAGAGCATTGTGTATCGGATGAGAAGTCATCATCTTCACCGTGTTCTCTGTCCCCTTCGCCCTGTTTCCTTTTCCTGTCCCTGTTGCCGTCCGTTTTCTGTTGCTTTTGCCGCTAAGATGGATGTATACTCTTCTCTTTTCTCTGGATGTTTCTTCGCCTAGATTCGTTAGTCCGGTAGCACCTGAGGGGACCTGGTGCCCGCCTTTTCGAACCTATGCTGCCATTTGCTACCCCTCTTACTGAGACCCTGCCATCTGAAAGATACTTGCTGATTGCTTGAAATCCCTCTCTGCCGAGCCTCGTCATTTCTCTTAGAGTCATCTTTATATGTCTCAACACCCCCCACTTATTTCTGAAGTGCCTAACCGACTAGGATTTGCGTTCTTTCTTTGGGTATTCTATTTCCGTTGGAACTTCGATTGATAGGAAGGCTGAGTATCAGATTTATTTCATTCACTTGATTTCTTTGTTCTTCCAGTCATTAATTATATAAGTAATATCACTCCCAGGAGCATTTGAAATAGAACCTTCCCAGAAGCATGCATAGGAAATAGTTACTCCCAGGCAGGGGCAAGCGAAATTGGATGTCCCAGAAGCAAGCAGTGAGTGCGATAATAGTTCCTCCCAGAAGATAGTCCCAGTTTGGGTCGGTGAGCCATTCAAAGAAGGGACTTAGAGGCTTACTTAGGCATGGAATGAGAGCGTAGAGATTCATCCACTGGGGTTGAGAACTAACTCTTTGTTTTATTAAGCTGAATCGACGTGCGCAAGCATTTAAGGTAATTCCCCATCCTTCCATCCATCTAATCAGGCAGGTGGCAGACAGTAGAAGCTTAGGCGGCGGGTGAGATGCGTAGCGAAGTTCATGACCCGAAAAGCAAGGATCGTAGAGGTTTTTCTGGTCAATCCACAAAAACGTATCCAAACACGCCGCACATTTTCATGAATGATTGGTGTTTGGGGGTTCCAAACTAACTGAGTTCCGGTGGGACGTCCGGTGTAGAAGGAGTAGACCTGCTTATTTGGCATATAGATTTGGTGACAGTAGAATATATCATATTTCTATGGGTGTATCCCCTCTAGGGCAGTATCTATGAATGTATCCTCTCTAAAGAGTTGGGAGAAGAGATCCGGTCGGCTCTAATGTATCTTTCCTCTCCTTATCAGTCGAGCCCCCTGTCGGGTCCTTGCACTAGGAAGCGCAAGCCCCTCCGGGACCTTGCCCTAATCCCTAATCCATGCGGGGAAGCAATCAAGACCTCAAGCCAAGTACCTAAAGCCCTCAATCCGAAACCCGAAACTATCAAGCCAAGTAGATTCATGCCTTGGACCTGGGTGCCTATTTAAATGAGTATCTTATCACGAAGCCGAGCCGCTCTCGCGCCTGGTCTTTATATATGTTATTCCTCCATACAACCTTTTTGATTTATATGTTATATCGGGCAAACCTTCAGAACTGCTTGAACTCAGCGATCTATTTTACTATAAAAAAAGTGAGTTCCCCGGTGGAGAAAGATTGATCGGAACCCATTAACACGAGAGTTTGCTTTATAAAATGCACCTTTGGCGAAGGCTTTTCAAATTGACCGGAACAACTCCAACAATTTCAAAATAGCTTTTCGGGTGCCCGATAGACTTTGAATAGGGAGGGGCGAAGCCTCACCCGCGCCTAAGCCTAGAAGTAAGTTCCCTGCCGAAATACTTCGTAGCTTTATGTCCCGCTACGCGCCTATTATGCTGCACCCCCTGACCTTATTTGAAGGAATCACCTGAAATGCTTTCAATCATCGATTTGAATAAAGAAAACAAAGAGTTCGATGGTGGAGGATTATAATATAAGACCTCCAAGTTACGGTACAGCGATGAAGAAGGGCATTTTACAACGTTTCACACGGCTAGGAAGGATGACTGGTTACCTTGACTCGTGCTTCCGGACCTTGTTTCCTTTCGGACGTATCAACTGGATCAACGGCTGCTACTGAATTACTCGCTTTGGAACTGCAACTTCAGAGTATTAAACTGGTACTTTACTCGATTAGCGCCGACACTTTTTTTAAGGTGCGAAGCGCCTAAATAGTGGACGGAAAGGGGCGCTATCCGAGGATATAGAGGGAACGAACGGGGCGGTGCCCCACCAGCAGACCCAACAAACAAAGCCAAGGACGCCTAGAAAAATGATACTTTTACCCGCGAATCATTTCATTTACCAGAGCAGAGGCTCCGCTCCTCAATTTGAGCTCTACCCTAGGTAGGGGCTTAGAATACTCCGTATACTGGTTGCTATAGGCGCAAGTCGTTCGTTGGCGGAACAACACACCACTATACATGCATAAGCACCAGGGTTAGTGAGCCATGTAATCATCGTTATTACATACGTAATAATACTTTCACTCGCGGGAAACCCAAGCAAGCTTACTGGAACGATTACCTCTCCCCGAAGATTTATCCAAAAGAAGGGAAAGCAAGCCTTCAAGCCTTGATAAACTGAGAGGGTCGCTATCCTTTCATCTATAAGGAAGGGGAAGGACGGGATGATCCAACCTTAATATTACTCTAGTACTCTCCAACACATATCATATCACCTTCACATAGTACCCACCTGAAAGAACTAGACCTTCTACGATGGCGGCCTTTAGTCGAGAGTTCGCTCACGATGGCGGCTTTTTAGTCGAGCGTGCTATCGCACCCTAGAACACTTATTTAATGAATCTTAGCGAGGTACCAAACTATAGAACCCCCGGCATGGGAGGGATGACATGGCATTATACAACCTTCTTACCCTTAGACCTTACTTGAAGTGTTTACTTATTACCTGCCCACCTAGACTATATCACTTGGATTAATTAAGCGCAATTAAGCGCTTAGTAGTGACTGCACTAGACTTAGATTATCGGGCCGGCCGGCCCCAGCAGATACTTTTCATTAATGAAGACTGCATTGATAGCAGGACCTTTAGATCCTTACTTGCCCTAAACTTATGTTTACCTACTCTATCCGCCCACCATATCTATACACCTATAGCTTCAACCAGTAATATCGATCGGATAGCCACTAGGATATTCACCCGCCCCTTATGCTTACTTACCTTAGACTCTTACCATTTAAAGGGACCCTGTTCACCTCTATATACTACTGCCTTAGACTTACAGCAAGCATCGGACGGATGGAAGGGAGGGAAGGCTTCACATAGAATAGATAGAGCATCAGTATACGGGCTATATATAATTGGTCACGGGCGATACAGCATTACCAGCCTTTCATCTCCTAGGTACCAATATTGAGCTTTTTGGGACGAGCTCCAGATACTATGAATGAAGACTGCTAGGATGCGCAAGCAGGCTCGACTGTTAAGGATGCGTAAGCAGGCTCGACTGATAAGGACCTTTAGGTGCTCGACCAAAAGGACCTTTAGGTGCTCGACTGATAAGGCCGCCATCGAGAGGCCGCCATCACCCTTTAGGGGGCTCGACCATAA
>Ga0181465_100511_pt1 | contig 15715 bp, 19 predicted proteins | sample InSIn3gowninarea_FD_119076 | JGI IMG/M metagenome (GOLD analysis project Ga0181465, IMG submission 119076) | Clean room microbial communities from NASA Spacecraft Assembly Facility at Jet Propulsion Laboratory, Pasadena, California, USA -... ... | reverse complement strand
TTCTACATCTCAGAGGGCAAGACCATGTTGATGGGTATTGATGTGACACATCCACAACCAGGTGCAAAGGAGACAGCTCCCAGCGTTGCAGGTGTTGTTGCGAGTGTGGACAAGTTCCTTGGACAATGGCCTTGCGACTTTGCCATTCAAGAAGCAAGGAAGGAGATGGTTACTTCGCTGGAGAATATGACCCTTACACGACTCAACAGGTGGGAGAAAGTCAACAAGAATCTTCCTGAGAACATTATTGTCTACCGTGATGGCGTGTCTGAGGGACAGTACCAGAAAGTCCTCGACCAGGAGTTGCCACTCATCCGCAACGCCTGTCGCCAGAAGTATCCTGCTACCGCTACAAAGCAGGGATTTCCAAAGATCTCAATCATCATCTGCGGCAAGCGTCACCACACTCGTTTCTTCCCGACTGCCGAAAGTGAGGCCGACAGATCCCACAACTGCGAGCCTGGTACCGTTGTCGATCGCACTGTCACTGAAGCTGGCAATTGGGATTTCTTCGTCCAAAGTCATGCCTGTCTCCAAGGTACAGCACGTCCTGGACACTACTATGTCATCTTGGATGAGATCTTCAGAGCTCGCAAAACCCAGGCACCACATGTTAGTGCAGCGGATGCACTTGAGGAGTTGACGCACAACATGTGCCACTTGTTCGGCAGGGCGACAAAGGCAGTCAGCTTGTGTCCTCCAGCCTACTACGCTGATTTGTTGTGCACTCGTCTCAGGTGCTACCTTGCTGAGCAATACGATCCAACTGACACTTCTGCCACACCAAGTATTGCCAGCGGTTCTACACCAAACGACAAGGTAGACATCAAGATTCCAGACACTCTCAAGGATTCCATGTTCTATGTCTAGACCAGACGTTGTCCATCTCCACTCCTGGAATCCAACGCTGTTACGTCTTTTACGGCATAGCATGTCATATCCTTATCACCAACAACAAAATCAGACGATCTCGTGTTTCTTTTAGGCAATCTCGCAGGCGTTGGACTATTTTTGAGATTTCCATGTTTGATGTGGCGGAATTTCAATTCTATATTTACGATGTCACGAAATGTTGGATATGTCCAACAACGACCTTACATGATAACTTTTCTTGTTTTAGCAAAAACACAACTGTCTTTACCGTACTCTTCGTTGGACTTGATCTCAACCGAACGATTGCTGTATTTGTGGTGATGCTAAAGAATTTTGTTTCCACAAGCGTGCAGAAGCAAGGGAGTCTGAAAGTCTCACTTCCCTTATGTGACATATCACAACAGTATCTACATATACCCGCTTGCTCCCCATCTCCAAAGACGAATTTACATCCCAGTACAATACACTTTCAACTCACCAGCTTCCCTCATATCCTCCTCAAAATGCACATCCGTCTCCTCACCACCATCCTCCTCCTCCCCTCCTCTCTCGCCTGGCAATGTTTACACTACCGCGCCTCCATGCCCTTCGACGACACGCTCCCCTTCGAAGCCACGATCGCAGAACCCAACGCCAGAACACCTCTCTGCTGGATAAAAGAGACTTACCAAGAACATAATTTGAAACAGACGATTGCGAATCTGTTTGTGAGTCCCGAGGAGAAGAGGAGGGAGGATGCTGGAAAGGGGGATTATGCTACTTGGGGGTTTAAGAGGTGGGATATGACTGTGAGTATTGTTTTTTGTACACGTGTGTGAGGAGAGAGGTGGATGGACGTTTGGAATTGTGGAGAGAGGTGGATGTGGAGAGCGTGGGAAGTGTTGGAAGGGTGGTGGTTGATGTGACCATACTGATAGCAGTCGTTGTATAGTGCATTCCAGGATATCAAGCATGGATAAACGTCGGACTACGAACGATACAAATAGCAGATAGCAGAGAAGTAGCTACGGGCGGGAAACGAAAACTCACAGGCTGGGTTACTGCCGTGAGCGAGGACTTCGTAAGTATTGCACTCCCCAACATCAATCTGTTCACTTTTCTCACGCCTTTTGGCGGAGTCTGTCGATTTGTAAGAAGCAAGATATCTAATGTAGAATAGTACGCATCAGCATTCAAATTTACTAAAGACTACAACTGCGATCCACCAAGATCCGCAGCGCAGGTAGCAGCAGAAAACAAGAGGGTTAGTGATGGTGTACAGCAAAGACTAAATGATGCTTTGAAGAAGATTGATGCTGCTCTTGCTGGCGGTGCGAAACCTGGTGCTGCGATGAGTACTGAAGAGAAGAAGAGGCAGGAGGATGCGAGAGAAATCGTGAGGATTGCGCTTGGAGGTGCGCCTAGAAAGGTGGTGCAATTGTTACAGCCAGGACCGCAGGCACAGCAGCAGGTTAAGATAGCTTGATGAGATGTAGAAGACACGAGAATAATCCATACATTATGATTAATTATCTTGTGTTGTTACAAGGCGAGTGCTCTGAGGGAGCGATTAGTTCTTTCTCACATCCAAGATACCTGCCCATGTCCTTCTCAACGCCTCCATCTGCGTCCAAATCTGCCTACCTTCCTCCTCAAAATCTTCTCTTCCCTCCCTCGTCAAATCCACCGCATCTCGTTTCCTACCAAGTCTTCCATCCTCAGATTGCCATCCAACCTTTCCATTCCATCCCCACCCTGCTACTTCTGTCTTCAAGACACGCTCTTTGCCACCTCTTGTTGTTGCACTTCCCCACTTAACTCTCGCCTGTCCATGTTCTTCTATCTCTTCTAACTGGTCGTGATCTTGTAGAGCTAGTTTCGCGATCGAAACTGCTGCTTTTTCTGGACTGAGGGTATGCCATGGCGATCCTAACCAACGAGCGACATAGAATGCAAGTCCCCATAACGTGACCAGGAAAGCGTTGAGTACAATGATGTCGGACACGAAAACCCCTGGATGAGCGAGATGTATCGTCGGCTTCTGAAAGGGCTCATTTTGGGTATTTTCCTCGTCTTCTCTCGGTTCCACGATGATATCTGATGTGTCGAAATATGATGCTGAGGCTTTCTTGACTGATGGTAAATCTGCTGTGATTGCTAATGTATCCATCAACCGCTTCGAGGCTTCGTAAGGAGCATGTGACTCCAAGCCCTGTATATCATTCACATTGAGATGTTCCTTGAGCGCTTCTACGCTAGACACCCAAATGATCTTCCCTCCTGTGTTCGCACCTGGTGCAGGCCTTGACAGTAGCGGCATGAGCTGATGTGCGAGGATGTAGTGGCCAAAGACATTCGCGCAAAACACCTTCCCCAGCGGCGGCTCATCTGCCTGCTGCTGATCATCCAACAAAGCCTGCTTCTCCTCCTCACCCTTCTTCATCCTTAATCCTCTCTGCTTCCGCAACGTAGCTCCATAATCCGCCAGCTTGAAAGTCGGCCACGTGATAGCTTCCACCCAATTCGTAAGAATAGTCCAAACAGCCAATGGCCAATTGATTCCCACCCATCCACCAATACCAGCTGTCAACAAGACAGCATCTATCCTCGGAACCCGTATATCATGTAACCCCCAGCCCCAGACTCTCGCAAACCCAGCACTTCCATCACCATGATTCAGAGCCCATCTATCCTGCACAATATCCTCATTATAACTTGCTGTCCCAGGACTTCCATGCGGTAACTTCCTTCCTTCAGCAGTGGTAGCATCCGGACTTCCTACCGTCCCGTTCACCAATTTATCTGCCAGCGCATACACACTACTCAAATCCGTCAGATCAACTTCTACGCCTAAGAAATGAACACGCGCAGCATATGTTTTCCAGCTAAACTCTTCGCCTCGAGATTTGGCTATTCTTCGTTGTTGCTTCGCCCATTCTGTAGAGTCGCAGATATTGCGAAGGGCGGCTCGGAGTCGGGAGATCGTGATGCGGTTCTTCATGGGTGAGCGTGTACAGAGTATGAGAATTAGGTGGCGGGTTGGAGGGGTTGAGGGAGACGTTATGAAGTCTTCGATCATGCGGGATGCTATCGAGTGACCGAGGCCGCTGTAGAAGAAATGTCAGCCATTGAAGAGGCGGAGGGGATGAAAGACGTACCTGTTTGCACCTGTGATCAGGGCAAAGAACTGGCTCTCGCTTTGAGCCCATGGCGGAAGTCCCATTGCGTCTTGCTTGGAAGTATACTACAATCGCCTGTAAAAAGCTATCTTGGTGTGACAGCTCGCAAGCAATCGAGTAATGCGAACTATGTGATTTCTGAAGCTGCAATGGTTTTTTGGGCTTGAAAAAAGGGGGTTCATAAAAGGTTGGGCAGGCAACGAATGTAGAACCAGATTTCAGGAGCTGGAGTCGTTGGTCCTTCTTCAACATAATTTGTGGCCGCGCAGGTGCGCCCGTCTTGGCGCGACAAAGTATATACTCGTAATCGTTTAAGGTCCTCAGTCACAACACGGGTAGAAAAACTCTTGCAATGACGCACTGCCAACTCTTAGATTGAGATGAATGCTATGGCTATGATGCAACATCGAAGTACAGATAAAGCAGTCTTTCCATCTGCTCCTACCTGATCATATCTGGTATACCCAAACGCCAACGCTCGAATGATAATGACCGACCAGTCGTTACAGTTCGTTATAGCATCTGCCTGTCCCGCTACTAAGAGTCTTTCTCATCTTCACTATCATCGTTATACCCGCTGGCCCCCTCCTTATGATCATGCTCGCTTTGCCTCCTTCGCAATTGACCACGTTCCTTCATCGCACCACGAATCTTTGAGCTAACTTCCGTCAAGCTACCCTTCGTATCAAGAGTGCTGAAGGCCTTCAAGGGAAAACCGGCTGATCCCACTGCTCCTCCACTGCTGCTACTTCTACTGCGATCTCGAGAAGATGGCCTCGTTGAGAACATTCCGATGTTTCCAAGGTTGCCAAATGACTCATTACGTGATAAGCCTTCGAGATGTGCATTGCTGGCGTTGAAGTTGTCGGACGAGTATGACTGTTCGCTTTCGGAGCGATGATGTGCTCGCACAGGCGAGGATGGCTTTCCGGCGTCAGCGGAATTGAAAGGATCTGCAATAATTCGCGAGGAATCAAAGTCCTCAAATACCTCTGGACCGAATGTGTTGATGACATCTGTAACTTCAGCACTCAACTGCTTCCTTCTCTCACGAAGGCCATAGATTAAGTTACTGGATGCAGGATTAAGGGATAGAATGAGTGGTCGAAGAGACTTAACGATATCCATTCCAACTTCTCCGAATCGTAATGCTGCGAATGTGATGGTGGGAAAGAAGACATAGCCAAAGATGAAGACAGCCCATAGTGGCACCCAGTCTGGCATGTAACCTTGTATCCTATTGCGATACGTCCAGACAACAAGTGATATTGTGTAAAAGTTGTACAGTATCGGTGCAAGGGCAAGTGCAACAAGGAGTTTCCAAGTTGCCATGACATCCCGACCCTGTAACTTAACAGTGGATGCTGCAAGTGCTTCCTTAGACTTCTTGATACTAATAATTTTTGATGCGATAAAGACAGGCGCGAAAAGCACAAGTCCTGGCAAGACGCCTATCGCAAGTACTGAGATCTTAATAAGCCTGTAAAATAGCAGCAAGATAACCTTTGGTAGTGAAAAGCGAGCATTCTCAACTTGATGATCGCTGATGTTCATATATCGCAACTGTTTGTTGTAGTCTTGAACGGACTTCTTCAACGCTACCACCCGAGGATCGTCCTTGTAAACAGTATATCCCTTAACGAGTCTCCTGTTCAGCTCTACCACCATAGGTAGTGGTAGCTTCTTCCCGGAGGGGTTGTACAGTCGTCGAGCAGCCTGGATCAGCATCAAAGTATCGTAATCAGGACTGGTGACTGTGACTGCAACAAGTGATTGATATACAGTCTCGAGCAGTTGGCCAATAGCTTCCCTCCGCTCGCCATTCTTATACATCTCCACAAGCTCTTTTGGCACTTCGATGGGGTTGCCAAATTCGATCACAGCCCTTGATCGAAACTTGTGAGCATGAAAGTAATTCATACCACAAGGAACAATCTTCAAACCACAATCTGGATCTGCTGCAAGAGCACCAAGAGCCATGATTGCAACTCCAGCCTTCAATGGCAAAAGCTCTGTTCTGTCATGACTTCCACCTTCTGGGAAGATACCAACAGCACCGCCAGCACTTAGTCGCTCGAAGACCTGCTCATACACTTGGGACTGGTCAACCTTCGGCGCAAGCTTGTACTTTGTGCCTTCAAATCCTTCTCTCGCACCCTTAACGTCCTGATTCTTGAGAGAGCCATCTTCCTCGACATCGTCTCTACCTGTCAATTGTTTTGTAGCACCGAATCCCTTCAGCGGCTTCTTCAGACGCAACTCCTCATTGCTGACGATCTCCACTATCTCGGTGTTTGCGGTGACACCCTGAAAGGTTGGAAGTACTAAGAGACCTCCAACTTGTGCTTGTTCCTCGAACTTTGTTCCCACTCCTCGTATCAACAGTGGATCATTGATAGGATCTGGCGCGTAGACTGTTCCTGCTCCTTGTTTCACAAGGTCAAGAGCTCGTCCTACCGAGACTGCTTGGACTTTCCTAGCGAACCAGCCTATGAGCCATCGTTTCATAGATTTCGCTGCGATAAGGAAGGCTGCTCGTCGGTGGCATGAGTTTCGAAGGGTCCGTAGGAGGATGAGGGGGTCGACGAACTGCAGCTTGTCAGTATTCGCGCATACAAGGACACTTTTGGCGGATGTTGCCTACCTGATTTGCATGAGGGGCGGCAACGAAGATCAGAGGACCTCGACGCGGTACTTTCCATGCTCCGCGAGGATGCACTTCGCGAAAGAACAAGTCTACCAATATCGAGAAAGTCCACAGGAAGATATCGTAGACCCAGTTGCTTGAAATGACATGTACTTTGTCCTGTTTCTTGTGCTTCGTTGCAGAGCCATTTGGCTGCTGTGTATCTGCCATGATGGTGTTTCGAAACAGATATAGCGAGGGTAGGATGATCAAAAGCTGAAGTGCAAAAGTTGTAGGAAAGACTTTTGCGCGTATGCCTGATCGACGTACATACGAAATTACCAGGATATTGGGAATGTTGCTTTGGTTGCGTCACATTTGTTCCAATTGGATTCCCAGCATTTAGAGCGAGCTGCAGCTTCATGTGAAAGTCCCCCGCATCGCGGTCTTGGCATGAGAGTGTGGTTTCGACGACGACTTCTCCTTCCTGTTCGATCATGACCAACTTCGAGCTATATTCCACGTAGAAACAGAAAATGCTGAAGTCCTGTGCAGCTCAGTACTCCCCCACGGCAGAAGAGCACATCAGTACATGGACATGCCAACCTGCACAATCAACCGACAACATATAGGCATGATCAACGAGCTGTGACAGTTTTCTGGCGTGCTCATGAGCTTTCAAGAAGTTAAGTAATCTACTGTGCAGTAGCAGAGGTAGATATAATGTTGACGAGCGACGACATATGCTTGATGTCTTGTAAAGTATCGTAGATAGTGGTGAAATCCAAGAATCACTCATTCCTACACTACAAACGCGCTCATGGCTTATATGGTTTACCTAATTAAATCACTTCCTAGATTCTTCCAACTGTAGCTAGACTTCGGAGCACTATCGCCGCTCCTCGACTCTTGCACCAGAGAATCGCTTCTACAAATGTTTGTTTACTTTGTCTTGGCACTTCGACGATGATCGGAATGGAGATTTTTGGGGCATGTATGTCCTGGACAAAATTCATTTGAGGATCACTGTGAGCTCAATCTAAAGTGCTATGCTATCAGACCCATGTGGCGATAGTCGTTCTCACAGAATATTTCCTGAGTCAATCCCGCTCATGGGTATGTTGCGCAGTAGAGAATTGTAAAAGCGGTATCAAAGGTCGACAGACGAAGTTCGACAAAGAACACATATGTAAGAACGACAGATCATAATCAGGACAGACAGGTTCGTCGTAAGTAGTATTGGTGTCATCACTTTGTTGCCTTACCACAAGCGAATAGCGAGCCACAATTCTGGCTTCACCTTTGCTCACCTCACTTATTCTTCTTAATCTTCCTGGCCCACTTCACCTTGTTCGCACTCTCTCTCCTTTTCACTTTCTTCTCTTTGTCTCTCAGACTCGAGACTACTTCATTTTGACTCACAGCACTATCTATCTTGTTGAAATGAGAAGTCGTGTCTCCTACGTTACGATGGACGACACAGCTCCCACCGACGGCCACAAGCGCAAGTTCAGCGAAGAATGCTCTCTAAGTGTCGCAAATGACGGTACCTTCCTCTTGGATACTTCCGGAGATCTTCTTGTACATCTATACCACGCCAACGACACGAGTATGGTAGTCATTGCAAAATATCAGGTCAATTCCGAGAAGTTGAAAGAAGCTTCAGAGTCTTTCCACGCTATGCTATCACCAAGATGGAAATCCGGCCACTCAGCGTCACTGTTAGGTACTGACCATCCTCAGGCCATGGCTTTGTGGCTCCAGATCCTGCACAGCAACATCGATAGTGGCACTTACAAGCTTGACATCGTGGAAATCTGGAACGCTATCCAGGTAAAAATGCAGTCTGCCGCAGACCGTCCCACGATCAGCACTAATATCTTTATCTTCTTAGGTCGGCCGACAGTATCTCTTCCCTAGCGAAATGATGAGTAAATGGTTTAGCAATTGGGTCGCTCATCAGGGAGACGATTACCATCTCACCTGCTCCTCCGAAACATTGCAGACGCTACTATATCCGTTTCACTATCTTGACCACACCCAGGGAGTCTTAGACGTCACCCGAAGATTGGTATATGAGAGTAAGGGTCATATCAAGGAGCACAACCCTACCAAGTATCAACACTTGCGTACTCCAGAACGCGTTTCGAGTACGTGCGCCGAATCTTGTCGTTTTACCATTGCTAACTTATGAATTCAGTGGCATGTAACGCTGCTCGAGGAAGCGTTCGTCGAAGGCTACATGAACGTGTGTATATGAATACTAGGTATCTGTTGAGCTCTTGCTCATGTCGAAAGGACGGCTTGTTCGCATACGAAATGGCATTTTTGCAAACTGGTGTCTGGCCACTCGAGACAATGTTTTCAGGCAACTTTAGTGCACAACGATCTCTATACCAAGTCTTTCGTGGATTGGAGGCCTTCCACTACAATCCGCCCAACGACAGTTGTAGCGTATGCTCCGGCGACTTTGATGCAAGAGTTGAGAAAGCAGTCGCTGATGTTGAGAATGACTTCGACGGCCTTTGTCTGAACTGTATAGACGACAAGAAAGAGCGAAATTGGGCTTTAGATGATGAGTATAAGTCGAACGGTATTGCCTTGGAGGACCGGGAGTATGTCTTTGCGGATGACGTTTGCTGCTTCTCCGACTAACATGATATAGGTACAATATCGGATGTGGTATTTACCATGATCAGCCCAGTTGGTACTTCTCTGGCATGGCACGAAAAGATCGTCCCGATGCTCATGATAAGGCCCGAGAGGATCGAGAGGTCAGGAGAGGTCGTGTGTTCGAACAGCAAAACAAGAAGCGTAAGATCGGATCGTTTGGGAAGTTTGTGGTATCTGTGATCTTGGTGGCACTTTCGTGTGGACTGTTATGATTCTAAGGTCATTGAAATTTCCTTGAGTACATTGTTAATGGTGTTTTGTTGCTTGCTTGTGGCGGATATTGAAAGATCGAGGAAGTTTAGGTATGGTAACAACACGTACTGTGTCGTGGAAGAGTCATTCTTGCAATATGTGGAGAAAGATATCGCAGCTGAGGGAGGAACTCGGGAGGCCAGAGACTGAAGCTTCACAACCATCAGCTTCGACGCGTAGCAGTACTCCTATTACGAAAGAGCCTTCTACCTAAAGCTGCTTCATATGTTCTAGAGAATGAGCAACGGATAGTCATGAGTAAACAAGATTGCCCTTCTCTTGTGTTTGAGTGATTTGTAACATTCTCCTTTCCCTCATACCCTGCTTATATACCACTACGAACTATATACCAGTCCCGCGCAAATTTCATCAACGATATACCCCTTACGTAAACACTATATCTTCGAAGTTCCTCAACATGTTTATCTATCCCCGAAACGCCATTTGTCTACCAGACATATTTCAAATACCAACCCCATATCAAAATCCAAATAGCTGTTCTTCATCCCTTCCAATCTCTCATTGTTGGTCGAAAAGACTCCTCTTCAGCACCTAAAATCCCGTCCCCTCCAAGCCAACGAAATTATCAAGCGCCATATAATCCAATAAATCCATCCCACCAATATTAACTCCCTCAGCAGTCTGCGTAATCGCCTGATCATTATTCTGAAAGAAGGCCGCCCCAGCTGGTAGATACCACATATCCTCACCACTATTCCAGGTGTTAGAGTTATTGCCGAAGAGATCTGCCATATCGTTGGCACCGTAGACGGATGGTGCTGCGGAACGTGGTGTTGTCGCATTATAGAAGGTGTGGTTGTTGAGGTCGAATGGGGTCGCGAAGACGTTGTCTGATGCTGCAAGGGAGTGTTAGTATGGAGGAGTGAGGGAGAACAGGACTTGAGGAGATAGAGCTTACCTTGTGGTGTTCCCAGATTGAAGTTGGGTGTACCTGCGTTCCACTCGCGCACTTGTTGATTCGTGTCGACTTTCTGCCGCTTGGCGTCGTTGTCGTAGTGCATAACCGGACTATGGTGTCTGCTTGGTACAGAGCCATTAGGTGGTGGTCCTGTTGGTGCACTGATGAAACGACTTCTCAGGCGAGATGTGAGCGTTTCGAGTAGATCCGCAAATCTGATACCAAGATGAACATCATCCACGACGCAGTTTCGGAGTGCATCAACAGCTCTGTCCATCAAGCCGATACTGATGGTGACATCGCTTTTCGAAGCACCCAGTGCAAAAGTCTTGAGTAAGAACATTGCACCACTGATGATACGGAAGTATGTTCGCACTGGAGCATGCTTCAGGTAGTCCCCTGGTAACAATCCTTCCACCACAGTTCGAAGTAGATTCCGACTTCCATCAACAACTTCTTTCACGTAAAATTGATCGGCAGCACTGAACCCACCAAGTCTAGCAAGTGGCATCTTAGCATACAAGTTTGTCTGCTCTGTTGTCAGATTGCCAGTAGCGACACCGTTGCCTGGTTGTGCTGCCATCCCCGCACTCGTTGAACGTTCTACAACTGCCTGTAGTGACAGCGAGTTGACATAGATGCGTACATACTCGTATTCAATCGATAGAATATGCCTGATATATGGCGGTAGTCGGAATCGATCGAACTCTTTCCTCCATGCTCCCAACAGTGGCTGGAAGTCCTTTAGAAGGTCGATGTAGGAGCCATCTTGGATAATGCGAGTCGTGTACTGCCGTGACCTAAAGATCTTTTCATTTCCCAGTCTCATAGCATTACTGATGCCTGCCCAGCAATGAATGACTTGATCATCCAGCTCCAGGTCCGGAATGTAGTTGAACGTATTTGACACAGTTGTAGCTGTATCTGGTGTCTTCCCCTCCGTTGACGGCCTTCTCTTCCTCTTCGCAAAGACAGGATCTGTGACACGCAGATTTTCGGGTACCATATTGGTCCAACCGAGCCGTCCCGCAAGTTGTGTAACGTATATAAGCAAGAGCCTCTTGATTCTTGCTGCTCTCAGTCGATATGCTTCCTCTTCATACTCGGGTCTCGTCATCTCGCCACCAGCTGCGAGCATTCCCTCAATGTCGTCAAACACTCCAAGCTCGTATGATAAGCCCATCGCAGTGCTCAGTAACATCCAACACATTCGATCACTTCTCCAAGCAGGTTCTAGCCAGCTTTCGATCCTCTTTCCACCAATCCCACCAGGTAGATGTGCCGCAGCGTCGTTATCGGGATAGAGAGGATCCAGATTGTCATGTAGTGGTAGCATGAGCTCATCTGTTGCTTCAGCGGGCGGGAAGTGCAGAGCACGAGGATGCCATTCCGTCAGAATCATCAAGCTTTCAATTGTGCCCAACGTTCGAAGACTACCTTTCCGTAGTCCTCGCCAAGGAGCTGTACTTGATGTTTGTGCATCTGCCGAGTCTGCTCCAGAACCACAAAATCCTCCTCCAAATGCTTCTTGACCCCAAAGACATCTTTCAATCATGCCACGCAGGTAAGTCCACAATTGTTCGTGGATAGCATGTGATCTACAGTGCCCTCCTGGTCCAGGCATCTTGCGGTATCTTGTTGATATCGTCAGTAGTGTGACTGTAAGAATCGGCTCTTCTGTAAGCAGCGTAACGTGTGTTCCAGGGTCCTTGAACGTAGGTGGTGATATTGGCGTGAGAGGGGAAAGATACTCGTAGTAACTGACGACATTAGTGAGATCCGCCAACCACACTCTGTAAACATACTATGTGACATAATCTATTGCTTCTGCAGCTGTAAACCAACCGGCTCGAACGAAGCGGAAACGTGACCAAGCTCGAACGGCATTCTTGTATCCTTGACTCTCAGTCTCATCAGGCGGATCTATTGCCGCCGAGTTGAGTAAGGGATCAACCGTAGCTGTCCGTCTAAGCTCGGGCGGTTGCATGTATTCGTTGGTGTAGGATCTGCTGTGATGGGATGATGGTGCACGAGGTCGAATTTCATTTGCAGCATTGTTTCCAACCATGGGAGACATGTTGCTATTACTGTTCGTTCTGTGATGGCCCGGACTACTACTTCATGAGTATATATCGTGTCGGATTTTTCTTATCATCTTACCTGTTCGTCGCAGCTTTGTAGAGTAAGTCCAGCGCATCGTGGGGTCCATACACCTCTCTCCGCATGACTTCCTGTGCTTCCAAGTTCTCCAGTTGCGTATTGGTATCATCAGCTCTCTCACGCTCCGTCTGCTCCTGAGCTGGTCTTCGCAAAGGCTGTAGTCGTCCTATCGACCCTCCAGGTGTCAACGGTGGTCCTTGGGTCGACGAGTTACCCTCATTATACGAATTCGACCTAGGCGCGGGCGCAGGCATAGAAGATCGTCCACCGATAGCTGGCGAAGTATGTGCCATCTTCCTACCATTCCGCACGACATAGTCATCACTATACTCATATCCATCCATGCTCCCCTCCACTCCATCATCCAACTTCCTCTTCCTCCTCGTCGCAGAGAAGAAACATTCTTTACTCTCCCTCCTACATCTCACGCATGGCGGATCTCCTGGGTTATCGACACTTCCCAAATCGCATTTTACTTTCCTTCGTCGACATGGTATGCATGCTTGGTAAACACGTTTGTGTTGAGAACCTTGTGCGTCAGCTTGTTGCGATGTCGCGGTGCTCGTCGCCGACGCATTCGTGTTCGCGGCGCCTGTGCCGTTTGAAGGTGCAGGAGGATACTGCGATGTGGTGGTCGTCGACATGACGCCAGTGGTGAACGATGTCGACCGTCACAATATGGGAGTGCAGCAAAAATCTGGCGGTTTGCTACGGTTTAAAACATTCCAGAAGTCTGGGGAAAGCTCGAGGTTTTAGGCGGTGAAAACGAGGGGAAGAGGTATGTGGAGAAGTGGATGCTTCACCAATCGCGGGGCTGGGAAGGTCCTTCTAGAAGGGGTATGGAAGGAGGAAAGAATTACTTGAAGTGCACAGATGTAATGGCTCGTGTCGCGTCGACTTTGTTCACGCGATAGGGTAATGAGGCCGAATCGATTGGTGTATAATACTTCGTTATGTCAATTGGCTTTGCGATATTCCGAGAAGTTCGGAATTCATGCTTGGCATACATCACATGAACATCCATATTCTTCACATAAACAATTTTCCAGATCAAGGCGTCTCAGGATTGCTAGTCATATACAGGGTTCTATGTATTGTTGTTAGTGCACAAAGTCTGTAAAAGAATGCGTTGTTGTTATGGGCTACCTATGTATGTTCGATGTGACCTCGCTTACACTATTTACATTCATTCCATCACAATCTCAACATCTCATTAGCCATCCTCCTCACACTTCTCTGACCTTCACTCAAACCTTCCTCATCCTCATCAAACCTCTCAAAGCCCATAGCTCGCATCCCCTCCTTACTCAATATATTCTCCTTCCTAGCACCATGATCCTCATGTTTGCCCTCATTCTCACTCTCATCATAATAATTCTTGAAGTCCTTCGGCACATCTGCCTTCAAGAACGCTTCTCTCGTCGCCAACAACGACTGGATATTATATGGTGTCAAAGGATTGCAGGCATTGTAAGCGACGCTAGAGTCGTTGATGCCAGGATGAGTACTGTCGACTTCATGCACGAGATCGCAGTGCCAGAAGACATAGTCCCCTGGTTTGACGGGTGGGATACCAACCATAGCTCGTTCCAGAGACAGATGTGGGAAATGCTTCGCATCTGGATATAGTTGCAACCCTCCAGGCTTCGCACTCGGAAAAGTAGGTTGACTATCATCGATTACACCCGTATGAAAGAGCGGTCGTAGCATGATATACGCCACAGAAGCTTTCAGACTAGGGTAAATTCGAATAGTACCTTCACCTGTGTTTGTATGCGAAAGCGAACACCATCCTTGCAGACTGCGCCATGCTGAACATGATGCTCCGGTATCATATAGATCAGTTCTTGCATTGACGCGATGATCAGCATTCCATCCATCCCAGTCTTGCCACTGTCCTTCAAAGACAGCTGCGTAGTTCTTGCGATACTCTTCATCTTCCCATCGTTCAATCGAACCGCTGTCGAGATGTGCTGCTAAAGTGTAGAGATCTGGATCAGTTGATGGGTACCGGATGCGCACTCTATCAGGGTATACGATTTGGCTGTCGAGATCAACTGGGATTGTTGGGTCGGTGACGTGCCAGAGATGTGACACGCATTTCATAGCTTCCAGTACAGCTGGGTGAGATCGGATTTGAACTTGAGCTTCAGTCCACCAGACGCTCCAACTGATAGGCTTCTCATGGGGCCATCCACCAACGCCTGGATGGCGCGAAGCGTAGTCCTTGATTTGCGCTTCCCATGCTGTAGCTTGCTCTTCCGGAACAACGTTTCGAAGGATAACACAACCACGGTCTCTGACAAGATTTGCGAAGTCTTCAGGCATCTTGCCACCTAGATATTGTCAGTTCTGCTTGTACCTCACTAAAGCGGAATGAATTACCGTTGCCGCGGACTTCATTGAAGTCAATCTGTGGTATCATGGCTGAGCCATTCTTCTCAATAAGCGCAATTTCGCTTTCAAGTGTTTTCAAGAGACGTCCATATGACTCGACCACTTTCTGCTTATATTCGGGCTTTACTAAAGCTTTCTTGATCACCGCAAATCGACGATCTAATGGTAACACACTAATCGTTTGTTAGCAAATGCTGAAGATTATAGTGCCATACTTACTCGACACTCTGCTCTTCAAATGTTTGTACTTGCGTTGTGGTCGCCATACTGTGCTTCTTGTACTTGTTTGTGGCGGGCGGGAGTGCTGTATGCAAAAACAGATACAACTCAGCTCATAACTCAGCTCATATATGTAAAGTGTGCTCTGTGAAACTCAATCTTTACCCCGCGTCATTGATATGTAAGCAAATGAATTTGTAATGGTATTCTCCTGCATCATTGATTTACATTGTAGTGATACATCTATACAAGAGTTGCAGGAGGTTACTGGCCGGCCGTGTGGACGTGCTGGCTACGTCCACCTTCGCTCAAACTTGCGCTTGTACTCCAGTCACGCGCCAAGATCGACGACAGCAGGATAGTGAGTCGCTTCTGATGCTTTAGCGAGCATACGCTTCGTTAGAGTGGTAGGCTGTGGAATAATCTGCTAGGATGTGC
>Ga0181465_100508_pt1 | contig 15745 bp, 17 predicted proteins | sample InSIn3gowninarea_FD_119076 | JGI IMG/M metagenome (GOLD analysis project Ga0181465, IMG submission 119076) | Clean room microbial communities from NASA Spacecraft Assembly Facility at Jet Propulsion Laboratory, Pasadena, California, USA -... ... | reverse complement strand
CTTGTGCCTACCATTCCTGAATTTACCATTCAGAAGCCAAAATTAAAAGTAAGAGTTGTGCAACAGCCACCCCCCTTTACTGAAACTAGAAAAGATTTAGAAGCTGTTTAAGTTATTTTTTTACATCTCACCAAAGCGTTGGGTGGTGGAAAGAAGTATTGCCTGGAGTAATAATGCCCGTCGTTTATCAAAGGATTATGAAAGAAAACCCTCTACATCGGAGGCTTTTATCAAGTGGCAAGCCATTAGAATTGCTATGTAAAAAAATAACTTAAACAGCTTCTAAATCTTTTCTAGTTTCAGTAAAGGGGGGTGGCTGTTGCACAACTCTTACTTTTAATTTTGGCTTCTGAATGGTAAATTCAGGAATGGTAGGCACAAGAAAAGAGTTCAAGAAAACTTGCCCTTCAGTTATATTCGAAACTTATGTTCCTAAGAACAATTTCTATCGCCAAATCAAGCAGCTACTCAAGTTAGACTTCCTCTATCAAGTAGTAGCCCCTTATTATGGAAAGTGCGGGCAAAAGTCAATAGATCCAGTGGTATTCTTAACTAGTAGCTCATTTTGAAAATATCTGTTCCGAGCGAGCCCTTATCGAAAAAAGTGGGTTACGCTTAGATATCTTGTACTTCTTAGATTATACACTAGGGGAACGCCTGCCTGGACCTAAAATCAAGATTTTATCTTGAGGTCCGTCATAGTACCTTATCCCGTACACGCAAGCGATTACCTGCCTCTGTGTTTGAGGCGTGTTTCCAACACATTCTTACTGCCTGTGTAGAAGCAGGGATAGTTAGTGGATACACCCAAGTAGTGGATGCAGCCTTTGTAGAGGCCAATGCGTCTACAGATAGCCTCAAACGAAAAGCTATATTAGAATGGCAACTGCTCCAGGGGGAAGCTAAACAAATCACGGCTGCTGATCTTTTTGAGCAAGATTCTCCTTTTACTTCTTTAGCAAAGACAGCCAAGCCTAAAAGCTGTGCAAGAAATAACCGTAGCCATATCAGTATGAGCGATCCTGAGGCAAAGCTCTCTCAAAAGACGGGCAAGCCTTCCCGTTTGTACTACCTCTCCAGTATGGCTGTTGATACTTATCGGCACGTGATTACGCATATACAGGCGGATTTGGCAGATGAAAAAGATTCCCGCCATTTGATAGCAATCGTTGACAAGCTATCCATAAAGCTTAAGCAGTATGGACTATCCTTTCAATGCTTATCAGCTGATGCAGGCTTTAGTTCGGGGGAAAACTATTCTGCCTTGGAGGCACGCCACATCAAGGGCTTCATTCCTCTACATGGTAGTTACCATCCGGTAAAGAGAAGGATTTAATTATGATCCAACACAAAACGCTTATGTATGTCGCAATGAAAAGTTGCTTTACTATCATGGCATTAGAATGGACAAAGGCTTTGCTACCCATTACTACCATGCTCGGGTGAAGGATTGTAAAGAATGTCCTTTCAAAAAGCAGTGTTGTGGCAACAAAAGACGACAAACGCTCACTTTTAGTGTGTACCGTCACTATCATTGGACCTGATGCTCCGCATCATCGGTCCATTACGCATGCAGGAACGGGTAGAAAGCAAAGAGGGTAAGAGAATGAAAGGCCAAAGAATGGCTACGGTGGAACCAGTTTTTGGTAGTTTACTCAACTACTATGGCATGAAAAGAGTCAATGCGAAAGGAAAACAATCCGCTCATAAGTTTATGCTGAACCTGCTACGAGTGTGCATCGGCTTCGGTCAGCTACCGCTTACAACCTGCAGAAACTGATTTCTTGCTTTACTCATCCTAAAGCTAAAGCTCAAATCCTTACTCAAAAGCAAGTTAATACCCTTTGTTTTGTGTTCCGCTACGTTGTGCAACAGCCAGGGGGAGAATTTGTAACTCTGCCTTAACTCCTTAATTTTGTGTGGCCCTAAACATGTTGACCTAGGCTATCCTCAGAATTGGGGATGGCGCAAGATAGTGGCAAGCTATACCTTTGGATGACTATCTTTTACAAGCCTATGTCATCCTTCCTACTCTTATAAAAAGCCTCCCTGAGTGAAGTGACCTCTCATTTTTAAGTTAGTATTATATCTCACAATTCTTGTAGGCTTAATTGGGGGATTGATCGAAAAGTAAGCTTACTACTCGCTCATACTCAATATATAATAACATATAAGACATCAGCTGCAAAGTTAACGTATATTTTTTACTTATATGAATTCCATATTGATCCGGAAAAAAGTAGAGTTATTCTTACAGGCCCAAGAGCAAATAGAGAAATCTAAAGCGATTAAATTCCAAAGCAGGAAAACTGTTGAGCAGGCAAAAAGGCAAAACGATCGCATGAAGAACGAATCCGGCACTTACTTTCCCTCACCTAAAGATTCTACCGCAAAAAGTAAGTAATAGGCTTTTTTATGATAAAATCTATATGCAGCTGTTAGAAAACATTAAATGGTATCGGTCGTGGAAGGGAGGTACCTGGTACAAAATCTATCTCAAGCATCCTAAAACAGGTAAGCGTTCTGTTATCTGGGATCATAATGGTGAGCCGGTTTATTTTAAAATCAGATACAAAATTGTAAAAATTGAGCATTACCATAAAAAGCCCTCCAACCCAAAGCTGACCTGAAGATAAAGCCGGATTCGAGACCAAGCCTCGTTTGGGATCCGATCTGGGCCCAAACCTTGTAGTCTACTGGAAGGCCTTTTATAGCCAAGTTTGAATTTCTCCAAAATCTTCTATTCCTTTATTCCTCGCCCTTCTAAGGGGAGAGCATTTGCCAGGCCCCTATTTTTTTTGACAGGCAGCAAGAAGAAAACCATCACCATTTAGAGTCACTCGAAAGGGGGAATTAATTTACCCACTCCTTTCTTGTTACCTTAATGCTAGTAGCAAACTGTGTTGATCAATAAGAGTAATGAAAGGGCTATCCTTTATTTTCTAGATAGAACTTGACAGAAATAAAAATCTCATTTTTACTAAAAACCCATTTTTGAGGGGTTTCATAGATATAAGCAGCGTCCATGGCTTTTACTTGATCCCGGGCTGTATCCATTAACTCTACATACAAATCATTCTGTTTGTTTTTAAATTGATTATAGACAGCTTCCCCCTCTATGATTCGAATGATGAGGCCTATCCATTGATCCTGCCCTCTATAGTCGTAACAATGCATTTGACAGGCTATCTGTAAATGAAGGCTATGAGCAGTATATTTTTCTTCCATCCTCATTTTGAATCTTATCAGTAACTTACGTAATATAACTATAGGATTAGTTGTAAGCTCCTTAGCAACATTATTTTTGAATGATCATCTATTTGAGTGTCTGATTGTAGGATCACAAGATTTTACTCATTTTCTGCAAGCACTTTTTGCATTGCCTTTTCAATTAATTCTATATTTTCTTGAGTCAAGTAAATGGTATCATTAGAGCCAAGAATCAACACTAATTCATGAGCTGTTAGGGCTGAGTCCATATAGGTCAATAGTTTCTTGTTATCTACCTTAAATTTTTTCTTTATTTGATTGAGCTTATTGATCCTACCAGTAAAGAGTTTTGCCATGTAAAAGGGAGTAGTTCTCAGTGGGGTATACGTATAAAAAGCATGGATGGATGAGATAAGCAGGATACCCCTTATTTGACACTTGCTAGCCTAATTGATAAGTTTTCAGAGACAGAATGAGTAAAGGTAGTTCCCCGTTTTTTGAAACTAAAGAATAGAATGTGTCGTCCAAAAAAAATATTGACCGAGGTCTCGTCCAGACGTAACCGGTTTTTATTCAGTTAACTCCTTATATAATAGAGAGTAGTTAATCGTATTTAAGTAAGGAAGAACATAAACACAAACATTTGTTATTAAGTTAAATATGTGATTATTCGTATATGAAAACTATAGTTACTAATTATCTAACTATCAGTTTTTTTACGAATATTCCTTTAAGGGTCTCTATATGCAGAGTATAAACACCTCCTTTTATGTCTGTAAGTGACAATTCACATTTTTGTTGATTGGTAGTCATACTTACTTTCAATTCTCTTCCCATTCCATCTACTAAAGTTAACTTAGCTTGCCACTCTAATGGAAGTTCAACAAATACAGTTCCGGTTGCAGGATTGGGATACACTTTTATCTGTGAAGCATATTCCTCTATGCCAGTAGGTACTTTTTGATAGCTAATTGCTTCGGATAGGGATGAGTGGCATTCCTCTAAGCCCACTTTCACGGTGTAGTTTCCATTCTCACTTACTTTGATTTGTTGGGTTGTAGCCTCGAGCCTTATTCCCTCTTTATACCATTCATAGCTAGTGCCATTTATGTTGCAGAATAAGCTATCTATTCCTTTTTGAGTGATCACTGGTGTCTCTGGAGCAGCCCTTCTATAAATAGTTAACTTACTTGAAGTAGAATCAGTAAAACAGGAATTAGTCGCCACTTTCCATACAAATATATTTTCTCCATAGCCTAGATTAGTTACTAAGGAATTAGGATCGATTAAGTCCCGAATACTGGCTGTACCTCTCACTAATTTCCACTTTCCTTTTCCAAAAGCAGGAGAGTTAGCCTGCAAATACACAGTATCTTGCTCACAGTAAGAACGGTTTGCACCGGCTGAAGCTATACTATTTGTCTGACAGATGATCACTTTATCAGTAGTGGCGACTCGAGCCGGCAGATCATAGATGGAATTAAAAACGGTATTAGTTCGTACCGGCTCATTAAAGTCGAAGAAAATATCTGCATAGTTCTCAATTACTGTTTTCTCTATAAGTGAAGCCACTGGTTTGATGCTGAACTTGATAAAGCCATTGCTTCCCAATTGATCTCTGGTGCTGTCTGGCAGGTTGATGTTATCAAAAGTAAAAGTAAGTACAGGTCGACCTTTGCCTGTGATACTTAGCTTATATACATGAGAGACTGACCCAACTTTAAATGTACTCATATCCAGATGCTGGGATAGGGTATCTACCACCACCACTTTGTAGGCATAATCGCTGCCCGTATTCTGGAAACGGATGGTGTAATCTAATGGCCTATTGGTAGGTGTATAGTGATTTTCTGTAACGCCTGCTGGCAGTACAAGTTTATCATTCGGATCATAGGAATCAATGATAGGCAAGCATTCAATAGCTACTTCTGGCTGCTCATCATCCTGAGGCAGTTGGGCTACATACCCAGTACTTACTTTTCCTTCACTATTTACTCCACACGCTTCAAGGCTAATAGTGGTTTGTTGTTTAGTGGGATGAAAAGGCCGTTGATCTGCTTCTAATCTTACGGTTTGGCCATTGGCAGGAACTTGTAAGAGTAAACTATCGCCTGCCTTGAGCTTAAATTTATGTTGGAAGACAAGCGATGCATCCAGATAAATCCGGAAGCTACTGCTATCGGCCATATGGCCTATACCGGTGTTATGAATATTCAATTTTACAAATCCATTATCTGCACATCTGGCTTTTAGGGTAATATCTGATTTGTCCCAGTCAGAAGAAGGAGGATTGCCATTTGAAGGTGTAATCCATACTTTAGTACATTGGGTAAGATCACGAATATTTGGGTTGTTACATACCACTGAATCAACTACAGAAATTTCACCACACATACCTGCCTTAACTGTACCAATAGCGAAAATATATTGATTATTCTTATCTATAGTAAAGGGCATGTCAGTACTAACTAGTACCACATATTCAGGTAACTGTAAGTACACTTTTACATCATTGGCCGGTGAATTACCTGAATTACAATAAGAGATAATAGTATTACTTGTAAAACATCTTCTTCTACGATCAGAAGTAACATTTGTGGTTAAGTAAGGCTGTAATGTGATTTGATTACCAAAATCTTTATTTGATACTATGCTATGGCTAGCCTTGAAAGTAACCTTATAAGATTCATTCGCAGGAGGACAAACTTGTTTAACAAAATTACTTTCAGGTAGTACCTGCTCAACAGTATAGGTACCTGTATCCACCTCAATACTATAATTCCCTAAACTATCTGATATGCCATAATAAGGACCAGGCTGGGCAATAACTATTGATTGACTCAATGCAGGCTCATTGGAATTTTGAATGCAATCTTTATTAAGATCCTCATAGATTGTACCTTGGATATAGTTGTAAACAGGAGAAAATTTTTGAATGCGATTATTATACCAATCTGCGATGTGAATATTTCCTTGTGGATCGAGGGCTATTCCTATTCCAGTGCCGGGAGAGATAAATTTGAGTAAAAACTGCCCGCCAGGAGAAAATTTCTGAATACGAAAGCCTGCAATCTTGCGATTGTTATCAATTACATAAATATTTCCTTCTTTATCTATATCTACTCCATTAGGCAAATCAAACTGGCCATCTCCAAATCCCGCATTGCCAATCTTAGAAATAAATTGCCCACTGGAAGAGAACTTTTTAACACAACTATTTGTCTGCCCCTGCATCACATATACATTTCCTTGCTCATCTACGGCTATATCGGTTGGAACTTCTAATTGATCCTCCTTAACACCATCTAAACCAAATTGTAAAAGGAGTTGTCCGGTTGGCGAAAATTTTTTAATATGATATTGATTACCTGCAATGACATAAATATCTCCATTTGTGTCTACAGCAATACTTCCTACATTGCCACCCAAATACTTATCTCCAAATTCCTGCTTATCAAACTTAAATAAAAACTGTCCTGTAGGATCAAATTTCTTAACAAAATCATGATCAACAACATAGATATTACCTTCTATATCTACATCTATATCCTTAATAGATTCGAATTGCTCATCACGTAAGCCCCTTGAGCCAAATTTAAAAAGGAATTGTCCGTTAGGGGATAGAACTTGAATACGATAGTTATAAGTATCTAGCACATACACGTTACCCTCCTGAGATACGGCTACTTTACTGGGAGAAGAGAACTGTCCATTGGCTAAAGGAGCTATTTTCCAAAGAAATTGCCCGGTTGAAGAAAACTTCTGAACACTATGATTGGCATTTTTAGTACTAGCTTCGTCAGATACATATACATTTCCTTGTGTATCAACCGCTATACATCTGGGAAATACAAATTGGCCATCCCCTATACCATGTTCGCCAAATTCAGAAATAACTTCTCCACTGGCAGACAATTTCCGAACATGATACAGACTGTCTTGGCTATCATACACATTTATATAAATGCTTCCTTGTGTATCTACTGCTATGGATGATATAAAGATCTCCATTTCTTTCATTGTAAATTTTGAAAGAAACTGCCCATTTAAATTAAACTTCTGAATAAACCCTTTGTCTTGATCAATTACATAAACATTGCCTTGCTGATCAATTGCTATATCTCCGGGAGACGAAAATTGACCATTAGCTTCTCCCAGAGTGCCAAATTTATTTAATAGTTTACCCTCAGCATTGTACTTTTGCACACAATAATTGGGTGCATCCGACACGTAAACATTGCCTTGCTGATCAACGGCTATGCCGGAAAATAATTTAAACTCCCCTTCTTTTGTATCATAATTACCAATTTGTGATAAAAACTGTCCTGTTGGAGAGAACTTTTTAATGCTTTTATACGCATCCGACACGTAAATATTGCCTTGCTGATCAACAGCTAAATCAGTTGGCGTTTGAAATTGATCATCTCTATACCCCTGACTACCAAACTTAAATAAGAATTTTCCATCGGCATTAAACTTTTTAATAATATAATTGCGAAGGTCAATGACATAAACGTTACCCTCTCTATCTACAGCTATATCATCAGGAGAAGTTAACTGAGTTAAGCCCAGAGCATCTGAGCCCATTTGCCATTGGTATTTATATTGTGCTTGTAAGGATAGAGATAAGAAAAGGAGTAAGACTACTAGGGGTAAATTTTTATTCATACATAATGATTAACGCATTGATTTATACTTCCTAAAAGGATTATGTAAGGTAATATTTAGTTTATTTTTTAGATAGAGGCTAAAACCTTATCAGCTCAATTACATAAGCAATCATATTGGTCTCCTCCCAATAAATCAAACAAATTACTAGTAAATGAAAAGGGGCTTATTTTTTAACTCATAAACTTTGTTCTAATCTTCAAATGGTGGTTTGTAAATATATAAAAGTGATACCTTTGAGCCCAATCAATAAGCAATGGCTCAAGAATACGATAAGATCATCAAGGAAAATCTTGAGAAAGTAGTGCTGCAGTTAATCAGGAAAACTACTAACATCGAACCCATCAAAGGAGAAGTACTGTATCCAGAATTACATTATACCATAGAGCGCGAAGCTGATTTTGTGGAGAAGATCACCACTAGGGATAATCAAACCCTTGTTTTTCATATTGAATTCCAGACAGCCAATGATAAGTCCATTGCTGATCGAATGTTTGTGTATGCCGGCCTCATCTATAAGATATATCGCTTACCTCTCAGACAGATCGTGTTTTATATTGGCAATGATCCGGTCAATATGCCAAGGAAGCTCTCTATGCCTACTTTTGAGTATAACTTTGAGCTCATTGACTTACAATCCCTCTCCTACAAGGAATTCATTAGTTCCAATATCCCAGAAGAAGTCTTGCTTGCTATTCTATGCAATTTCCAAGGTGTACAAGCAGAGATGGTAGTTGAGGAAATTTTTAGTAAATTACGTACACTGCAGGAAAGCAACTTAAATTTTCAGAGAAGCGTTAGGCAATTAGATATGCTTTCTTTGTTAAGGAGCTTACAACCATTGATTTTAAAACAAGAACAGAAAATGGCACTTACTTTAGATATTAAACAAGATCTCCGTTATAAGCAGGGTGCTGAGCAAGGAGCTGAAGAGAGAACCCTAGAAATTGCTTTAGAAATGATCAAAGAGGGATTAAGTAATCAAGTGATTAGCCGTGTTACTCACCTTCCTGAACAGGAAATAGAAGCACTTAGGCAAAAAACGAAGAAAAATAATACCTAATAAGTTCCTATAAATTGGAGGCTTTATGGAATAACCTTAGTACAAGGTCATTTTTTTCTTATATCCAATCCTCACCTTCTAGTTTATTTTACAAGTTACAGCAACACCCAGGGGAGTTTAGTTTAACCACCCCTTTCTTGAAATTTCATATATTTGAGTTAGCGGAGAACAATACTCCTTCCAGGTCATTCTCATAGAGTTTTCCTCCCCTTTTGCCCTTGTATATTTGTATGCGTCCGGTGAAACAGCCTTGATTTGTGGTAAGCAGCACTCCTAAATTAGGAGAAAAAACGATGACACAAATTAGGACTCAAAAAGAAATGTTCCCCTTGGTGGAGGAGTGGCTTACAAGCGGTATCAGCCAAAAAGAGTTTGGCCAAAGGCATGGATTCGCCCTGCATCTGATGCCATATTGGGTAGCAAGATACCGCAAAGCGCATCCCTCTGCAGCATCCACCCCAACAGCTAGTAGCGGATTCGTTCAAATTTCTACTCCCCAACCTACAGTAAGTCCAATGGAAGTGGCTTTACCTTCCGGAGCAGTGGTCCGCTTTTCTTCCTTGATTCCGGTAAGCTATCTGCAAGAGTTGTTGTCGGTATGTTCTCGTTAACGGCTTCACAAAGATTCTTTCTCTATGGAGAGGCAGTAGACATGCGCAAAAGTTTTGATGCCTTAAGCGGCATTGTCACCGGACAGATGGGTAAAGATGTATTGTCAGGAGATGTGTATATTTTCATAGGCAAAAGCAGAGACAAGATTAAGTTATTGGTGTGGGAGAAAGCAGGCTTTGTTTTATACTATAAGCGGTTGGAAGCAGGCACTTTCCATTTGCCCAAGATTGGACAATTGAGTTTATCTTACAGCGAGTTGTGTTTGTTGATTGAGGGTGTAGAAGTGGAAATCAAGCGTCGGCATAAACGATATATAGGTCCTGCAGAAAAAACAGCCACGCCTGCTTGACGGCTATCAAGAGAAGATTTATCTTGCTAGAGCTCAAGAAAAGCTTTTATGTCTGAAACGACTGCGCCAATTTTATCTGCTGCCCAACAACAAGCCCTGCTTGAAGAGAAGCAGCAATTGCAGGAAGCTAATGAGCAATTGCGGGAGGAAAATAAAGAACTGCGCCGTTTATTGTTTGGCAGTAAAAGAGAACGCTTTGTGCCTACAAGCGATAATGGGCAGTGGACCTAAAATGAGATTTTATCTCAGGTCCAAGCTTAGATTTAGCTTCGGCAAGTAGTGAGCCGGCCGTAGTGGTCAAGCAGACGGTCATCTATGAACGGGCCGTCAAACAAATAGCCAAAAAAGCCATACGAGGAGGCTTTCCTGCACACCTGCCACGGGTAGATGTCATTTTGGAGCCAGGGGAAGATGTAAGTGGTATGCGCAAAATTGGAGAAGAAATTACGGAAGAACTAGATTTGAAACCGGCTTCTCTGTTTGTTCGCCGCTATATTCGTCCACGTTATGTAAGCAAGGAGGAGACTTTTCATATCGCCTCACTACCCACCCGTCCCATCGAAAAAGGCATGCCTGGTGCAGGCCTGCTCTCAGCTATCATCACAGATAAGTTTGTCTCTCATCTGCCTTTCTACCGGCAGGCACAGCGCTATGAGCAGTTAGGCATGAAAATTCCTGCTAGTACCTTGGATGGCTGGTTTGAAGGAGCTTGTTCCTTGCTGGAACCGCTTTATCAAGCCTTACGCTTATACATCCTTGCTTCTACTTATCTGCAAGGGGACGAGACACCCATTGCCGTCTTAGACAAGCAAAAGAAAGGAGATACTCATCAAGGCTATCATTGGGTGTATTTCTCACCCGAACAAAGACTCGTCTTGTTTGATTACCAACCCGGCAGAGGCGGAGCAGCCGTAGGCAAACTATTGAAAGATTACAAAGGCTATCTACAGACCGATGGCTACGCAGCTTATGAGCAATTCCAGGCAAGAGAAGATATTGTGTTAGTGGGCTGTATGGCTCATGCCCGCCGGTATTTTGAACATGCTTTAGAAAATGATAAAGCAAGAGCAGAAAAAGTATTGCTCTGGATGCAAACTTTGTATGCCGTGGAAAGAGAAGCTAGAGAGAAAAATCTCTCTGCCCAAGACCGCTATCTGCTGCGCCAACAAAAAGCCCGTCCGGTAATGGATCTGCTTGGAGAATGGCTCGTGGAGGAGCATAACAAAGTACTTCCCAAAAGTGCCATAGGCAAGGCTATCTATTATTTGGTAGCCCGCTACAATAAAATATATCTGTATCTGGAAGATGGCAGATTGGAGATAGACAATAATCCGGTGGAGAACTCCATCCGGCCGGTGGCTTTGGGCCGCAAAAATTATTTGTTTGCCGGAAGCCATGCAGGGGCACAAAGGGCGGCTATGGTTTACAGTCTGCTTGGTTGTTGTAAATTGCAAGGCATTAATGCTCATGAGTATCTACAAGATGTCTTACAAAGATTACCCGATCAGCCTATCAACCAACTTAAAGAATTACTGCCTCCCTTCTGGAAAAAATCGAATATACCACCTGTGCCAGAAGTATGACCTGCTACTTTACCGGACGGATACGTATATTTTGCCACAACATCAAAGAGCTACTTATAGGTACTATAAGAGAAGATCCAAAATTAGCTTCTATGGGATGTAACTATTTACAAGTAGCTAGTTTGTAGAATAAAAGAAAAATAGTATGTTCGTTTATTTACTTATAAATCCACCACAATCTTTATCAACGTAGTTTCCCCTGCATGTTACCCTTTAAAAAATTAACGGTTCATTACTTTTCACCTGCTAACAGGTTTTACAAAGCTAAATTGGAACAAAACAATCAAATCAGTACCCTTTCGCAAGAAGAGGCCTTAAAGCTGATCACTTCTACCACTTGGACCTCCACAGAAAGCAAACAGGTGAGTGATAATAAAAGATCATTGATCGAAAAAACCTATTTGCTCTCAAGCACACCTTAGGCTCTTCTCCCTTCATTCCCTGTAAGTATTTTTATTGCACTTCGCCTTCGGATTAGAAGAGGTTACTCATATTGCCCCTTTCTTGATACTTCAGAAATCGACTTTTGTACCTTTTTTCAATGTTACCCAGCAAAGGGTACTTTGATTATTTTTATAATATTACTTGAAGGGGCGTATGTGTAATGTTATATTGAGCAAAATTAGGGCTAGAACTATGAGTGCATATGGGTTTTATAAACCACTGGAATTATTGCCCGGCGATTCACTCAATTTGCACACCCTAAAAAGCAAATACAACAGGCTTGCTTTCCGTTTTAATAGAGACTGGCCGAAATTAAACGAGTTTGAAAGATTAGAAACCACTGCGCAACTTAAGGAATTGGAAGACCAGATGAAAGGGCTTAAATAATAACATCGCTTATTAGCAAGTTCAACCAATTCTCTACAAAGGATCTATTCTTATGGAACACTCCTACTTACTCCCCTTAAAAAGAATTGTGTCTACTGAACCTCAGGCATTAATAACTTTTAAACTGTACTATAATTCACTAGAATCATCCACCACCAATACTCCATGGCCTTGTCCGACTTTACGCACTAAAGGTTTTACCTGGCTCCAAAGGGCTTTGTTATCAAAAGGTGATTGAGTAAACAAATCTGTCACCCGGTCATGACTAAACAAACCGTCAAGCATAGCAGACAAACCGGTCGCATTGGTTTGGCCGAAGGAGGACAATAAATAATCGGTGTATAAATCTAAGTCCGGTTTCATTTGTCTAATTTACTCAAAATATTATTCGGCTACTTGTAGCTACTGCGTAACTTCAGTTAATTAAAGATTCAAGTGCATAATGCCATTGACAAGCAGCACATCCAAACCCAATATGACTATACGGCTAGCAATAAATGCCAACAGGGCTTTACTCAGGGAATATGGCCAGGTGAGCTGTGAATAGTTTACACTTGCATAGACAAAGAAAAAAAGTCCAATCACTTCTTTACTTAATTCGACTACGGGAAGAGTCCATACCCAAAAGAAACTACCAATAAAGGCAATAGGCAAAACCAGGGAGGAAAGCAAAAGTATATGGGAAACAAGATATAGGCAAAAAATCAGACTTTCGGCATAATTGATTCTTTCCTTATAGAATAACACAAAGAAGAAGAACGCAAGAATAGGAGGATAGAGAAATTCAAAATAATAACTTCCCTCCAACAGAATTTGAATAAATTGAGCACGTACCGGATTTTTTGGTATCGGAAGTGAACTGGCATTGAGTTGAGTTATCAAATACCGGTTTGCCTGCGATAAGAACACATAGAAAGTGAGTGTGAGTATAAAATATTGCAAAGGCTGAGAATAGCGCTTACGTTGACCTTGAAGGTAATGGCGAAAAAAGAGGCCAGGATGAAAGGTTAATTCTCTGATGGTGATCACCAGCATGGACTCCACGTTGAAGACGATTTGCAAAAAATCCTGATATAAGGTAAAGAGTGTAGTACGTCTCAGGATTAATTTCTGACCACAATGGCCACAGAAATGACCAGTAAATGAATGCAGACAATTGGGGCACTGATGCATGGTAGGAGTTTGCACAACTGTTGGGTCTTCCATCTTGAGAATAGCCTTTGATACGCTTTCTTTAAGATAATGAATTTTACAATGTAGTAACCCAATTTCCTGGATCAAACGATCATAAACCCCAAAAAGTAATATGTATATGAAGATTCACTAAATGCGTTACAGGTTACCTAGTATTGAAATTCCATAAATGGAATTATGTAAAGTAAAAGAGGCCCAAACACACTATATCCCTATTACTTACTTTCTTTTTCCTGATGTCCATACAGATAGGTATCTTCTTTTTTGAGCATCCACTTATCTAGCCATTTACTGGCAGCTACAGCTATTACACTTACTAGAAGTATATCCATACTAACCACCAGAGCAGCAAATATTAATAAGTCCATAGAACTTAATTCGCTCTTACTCTGGAAAGTAATAACAGGAGTTAAAGTAACTCCCCTTTGTTGAGACTAAAATGGTTGCTGACTCTGGTGATAAAACAGAAATTTACCCTCTTTGACAGTGACTCTAAAAAGGAGCCTTATCCTGAAAGTGTTACCCTCTTCAAAAGAACTTAATGATGTAATGGCATAAGTACGGATTTGAAAAATCAGTACTCACTCTGTTTGGGTATAAAAATAAAACAAAGAGCTTTGCTTGTGTGTTAACTATGAACACTTGCGGCACCATTGTTGTAAAAAGTAAATAAGTATACCTTCCTTCTACAAGGATGCTTGTGCAAAGATAAATCTGGTAACGAATAGATTCTTTATAAGTAAATTGGATATAGTGATTATTATTTTTAGCTCCCAGCTCCAAGGGCATACCACACTAGCTCATCAAATAGAAAGTCTGTGTGGGGAATTAGCTCAAATCGGACAAGCATGTGCTTATGTACCAAAGATGGGCAAAGGCGAGCAGCTAGTAGCTTTACTCCAAAAACACAATATCAGTTTCGGTATCCATCAAAACCATCACAAGCAAGAAGTATAATGGACTTACTTGTTTAGCTACCAAAGCTTACTTTCGACTGATAATGCTTTTCTGCTTGATTAAATACTCAGGAAGATGTAAATAAATAGTAATCTTCTGCGTATACCTTCCACTAAAGGAGAAGACATTGGAGGTAATCATTACTATTTTTAAAGATCAACTAGCAGCTAATGCCCAGCTACAGGCGCAGTTAGCAGCTTTATGCTTGGAGGTGAAAGAAGTCTCCGCTGCCATGCTCTATATTCCTAGGGAAGAGTCCCTAATAGCATTTATTAGCTTGCTGAATGAGTTCAACATTAGCTTTGGTGCCCATGCTACCGGTGAAGAAATTCTTGAGCTCATCCGTAAAAATGGATCAGGTATGAGGGGTAGTAAAGCATAAAAGATGTTTTTATTTTATGGAGTTCCCACCCAAAAGTGTAGTATTGAAAGGAAGCAGATTTGATAGTTAGATTTTTGAGTTATCCGAAGGGAAAATTAATGTAACTTCCCCTGACAAGCAACTGTTAGCTATAGTCTTGCTATCAGATTAGGTACTCTATAAAATTTTAGCATTTGCCTATAACTTTTTTTCTCTCCTTCGTATAAGCAAACAACTTGATTATTGATGCAGTATAGATTTACAAAACATTGTAGAACTAGTAGTCCTCTCACATGAACCTTTACATCTCATTGCATACAGCAAACATGATTAAAATTAAACTATAAAATTACAAGTATACAAGCATTAATATAAACTTAATGCTTTGGTAGACAACCCATGAAAATTAGCGAACTATTGTTATTAGCATAGTGGCTTAAGGTAATTACCTATTTTTGAGTTTTTTTATAATATTTAGTCGAATAGTATAGGGGTTAATTTTCTTCTTTAATGGTTATCTGTAAAACATAGTTTGAGAAGATTTAACCTCATTACTTTTTAGTTACTCGAAAGGGGGAGTTATTTTAACTTACTCCAAAGTCAAACTCATAGTTCCAAATAATGATGGGCTCTTTTTCCTGTAAGGGGATATTTAACACCTTGGGAGCATAATCACCTCTAATAAGTGCGCGTAGCCCTTCCAGGGGTTTTCCCTCTTGAATATATAGCCTTAAAAAATCCAGTTCTTTTGAGCAAATAAAGAAATAGCTATAGGTTTGATCAAGGAATGAAAATTCAACGTATCCCCCCTTGTAAGCTGTTAATTCCTTTATCTGAAAGTGATTGCTGAGCGGTTGTATCCAGACTATCGATAGTACTTGTTTGTATGGAAAGGTTCATGTGAGAGGACTACTAGT
>Ga0181465_100433_pt1 | contig 15753 bp, 14 predicted proteins | sample InSIn3gowninarea_FD_119076 | JGI IMG/M metagenome (GOLD analysis project Ga0181465, IMG submission 119076) | Clean room microbial communities from NASA Spacecraft Assembly Facility at Jet Propulsion Laboratory, Pasadena, California, USA -... ... | reverse complement strand
GTTTATTGTTGTTCAATTTGAAATCCGGTCTTGCAGGCTTATTGCATAAATACGATATCCAAATCAGCGAATAACTTCTGATAAATTTTATAAATTCAGTTTACAAAACCACCGAGAATAGAACAGCCCAAACGAGAGAACGTCGATCAATACATCGCTACTACCCCTGTTGAAACACAAAAACTATTACTGCAAATCCGGGAAACGATACACAAAGCCATACCAAAGCCAAAGAAATAATCAGTTATGGCATACCTGACTTTAAACATAGGCACGCTGAGGATTAAATTCACTAAAAACATGGCTATTCCCGACGAGCTGGATAAAATTCAAATTGGAAGATTAGCACTTATCGGACAGAATTACAGAAGCTGAAAAGCAAAGACTTATAAAAATCTTCCCTAATAACCTGCTGTTTATAAATGGAAAAATGACCGAACGCAATAAAGATAATCATTCCTTTTTTCAAAAACTTACTCACAAATTTCGGTGGATAACTTCATTCTAAAAATAATTAAATCCCGCAAATCCTGATTAGCTTTGCTTTCTTTAATTTTTACCTTTAGGATATGTTAACCCACCATAAAATAATTGCAGCCGAATTAAAAGTTGCAGAAAAGCAAGTAACAGCAACCATAAATTTGTTAGATGAAGGTGCAACAGTACCCTTTATATCGCGCTACCGTAAGGAGGTGACAGGCAGTTTAGACGAAGTTGAGGTAGCAGCAATCCGCGATCGGGTTTTACAGTTGCGCGATTTAGATAAACGCCGTGAAGCGATTTTAAAATCGATGACCGAGCTTGGTAAACTAACACCCGAACTGGAAAAAAAGATCAACGAAGCAGAAACCATTTCACTCTTAGAAGACATCTACCTGCCGTTTAAACCTAAGCGTAAAACACGTGCCTCGGTTGCAAAAGAAAAAGGATTAGAACCTTTGGCCTTGCAGATATTTGAGCAGAATGCTTTTGATTTAGCTGCATCAGCTGAGAAATTTATTAATATAGAGAAAGGTGTAAATTCGCTTGACGAAGCTTTAGCCGGAGCCAGGGATATCATAGCCGAAATGATTTCTGAAAATGCTGAGGCACGCACCAAAATGCGCACTTATTTTCAGGAAAAAGCTGTTTTTAAATCAGAAGTGATCAAAGGAAAAGAAGAAGAAGGCATTAAATATAAAGACTACTTCGAATGGAGCGAGCCGGTTAAAACAGCTGCATCACACCGTGTTTTGGCCATGCGCCGTGGCGAAAAGGAACTGATCTTGAGATTAGATGCACTTCCACCAGCTGAAGACGCTATCGCTATTTTAGAGAACCAGTTTGTTTTAGGCAATAATGCCGCTTCAAAGCAAGTTCAGCAAGCTTTAGAAGATGGTTATAAACGCTTGTTGGAACCAGCAATGGAAACCGAACTTCGGGTTTTCACCAAACAAAAAGCAGATCAGGAAGCCATCAGGGTTTTTGCCGAAAATGCACGTCAATTGTTATTGGCAGCTCCAATGGGGCAAAAAAATGTATTGGCAATTGACCCAGGCTTCCGTACTGGCTGTAAAGTCGTTTGTTTGGATAAACAAGGTCAATTGTTAGAAAATACAGCCATTTATCCGCATACCGGACAGGGAAATGTGAAAAACGCTGAGTTTACGATACAACAACTTTGCGAAAAACACAATATTGAAGCTATAGCCATTGGCAATGGTACTGCGGGAAGAGAAACAGAAGCTTTTGTTAGGGCATTGAATTTACCACACATTACAATAGTAATGGTTAACGAAAGTGGCGCTTCGATTTATTCAGCATCGGAAGTAGCCAGAGAAGAATTTCCTACCCAGGACATTACCGTGCGTGGAGCAGTTTCAATCGGACGCCGTTTAATGGATCCGTTGGCCGAATTAGTGAAAATCGACCCAAAATCTATCGGCGTTGGTCAATACCAGCACGATGTCGATCAAAATAAATTACAGGCAAGTTTAGATGATACCGTAATCAGTGCGGTAAATGCTGTAGGTGTAGAATTAAATACTGCCTCAAAACAAATCCTGGCCTATGTTTCTGGCTTAAGCCCTACTTTAGCGCAAAATATTGTTGATTACCGCAATACAAATGGTGCTTTTAAAAACCGTGAAAGCTTGAAAAAAGTACCTCGTTTAGGCGACAAGGCTTACGAACAGGCGGCAGGTTTCTTACGTATCCGCAATGCGCAAAATGTTTTAGATACCAGTGGTGTTCACCCTGAACGTTATGCGGTATTAGATAAAATGGCAAAAGATCTGGGTACTACCGTTTCTGCTTTAATGAAAGATACGCAATTGCAAAAACAGATTAAACCACAGCAATACGTTACGGATGAAATCGGTCTGCCAACTTTGAATGATATTTTAAAGGAATTGGCTAAACCGGGTCGCGACCCGAGAGAGCAATTTGAGGCTTTTAGTTTTACGGATGGTGTAAATGAAATTGCCGATTTAAGAGTGGGTATGAAACTTCCCGGAATTGTAACCAACATTACCAATTTCGGTGCCTTTGTAGATATTGGTGTCCATCAGGATGGTCTGGTGCATACCAGTCAACTTGCAAATCGTTTTGTAGCGAATCCAAATGACATCGTTAAAGTACATCAAAAAGTAGAAGTAACCGTAATGGAAGTTGATGCTGCCCGTAAACGGATTTCCTTATCGATGAAAACAGAAGTTAATCCGAAGTCAGAAGTACGCAGTCGGGAATCCAGGGAGCAGAAACCTAAGCCGGATTTCAAATTGAACAACAATAAACAAAACTTCAAGCCTCGTAATGAGCCAAAAGATGCGGATGGCGATTTACAAGAGAAATTAGCAAAACTGAAGGGGATGTTCAAATAGTTATTTCATAGTTACTGAACGACACAGAGTTTAGCCTGTGCCGTTCAGTATTGGGATTTAATTATGAGAGATTAATAGTCGAATTGATGGGTATAATCTTTATTAACATCTACTGTAACACCATCATCATTAGTGATCACTTTACCATCAATCTCTGCTTTGTAGCTGATCTGATAACTGGCGTTAAAGTTAAGGCACTGCACGCTGGTAGTAATTACATCAACCGGTAATACAGTCTCAATTACATAGGTTTTGGTACTTCCAGTGAAATCGTCTTTCCCTAAAGAAATAGCAGCTTCATTATTTCTGGTCACTCCATTTACCTTCCAGATGGTTTTAGTGCCTTTAGTATCACCACCTACAATCACGAAAGAAACATAATCATCAGATGAATTCACACCGTTTGCTGTAATGGTAAATTTTGCGGTTTTACCACTTGTTGCAGGAGTACCCTCTGAATCTTTTTTACAAGAAAATAATAACGTTAGAACAAGCGCTAGAGATAATAATTTTAATCCTTTTTTCATAGATTTTTAGTTGTTTTATTATTCTAGGAAACCAAAAAAAATGCCAAAACTTGTAGCTATACTCAAAATACTATATTTTAGGTAAGAAGAACTACCTATTTTTAGGTAGTTTAAGAATGCTTTATTTGTTTTGCTAGCTGGTGTGCTAAAAATTATTCTGTAAGGTGCCTATATATGCGACACAAATTCCTTTATCGCAGCATCGGGGTGATCAGTTTCAGAAAGTTCTCAGATTAAAAATCTTTACAACCAGCTGCTCTTATTCCAGGAAAGTTTTTTCGTTACACTTTCTGAAATCTTAGAAACTCTTAAAGGTAAATCTACCTTTTAGCTTCTGAAAATAATGACTATAGGAAAAATGACTTAGTTGTTTTAGATTGTAAAAACTACAAACCTGCAAACTTATCCCGATGTTCTAACCTTGTTTTAGGTAAACTACCAGGATAATTATTCTGGATAAAAGTAATCATTGCTTCTCTTACATGGCACCGTAAATCAAAAGCCCTTGAAGAATTTGAAGCACTCATTAAAAAACGCACTTCAATAACACCATCTTTTGTACTATCTGTAACCTGTACTACATTTACGCGCTTATCCCAAAGCGGATCAGCATTTAAAAGCCGGGTTAATTCCTGCCGCATCGGTTCGATTGGGATCGTATAGTCAAGATATAAGAACACTGTTCCAAGCAAATCAGCTGAAACACGCGTCCAGTTTTGGAAGGGCTTTTCGATAAAATAGGTAATTGGTAGAATTAACCGCCGTTGATCCCAAATATTGACTACTACATACGTTAGGGTAATTTCTTCTACCTTACCCCATTCGCCTTCTACAATTACAACATCATCAATCCTGATCGGCTGAGTAAAGGCAATCTGAAAGCCTGCCAACAAATTTCCAAGCGATTTCTGCGCTGCAAAACCAATGATAATTCCGCCTATTCCAACTCCGGTAAGCAGCCCCGCCCCGATTTTGCGCATGCTTTCAAAACTCAATAAAATAATAGCAGCAGTAATTAAAATAATAAGCGAAACAATAAACTTTCGAACAAATTGCAACTGCGTTCTGATTTTGCGCTCTTTCAGGTTGTTTTCTTTGTTTAGATCATATTTAAGATAGAAATAATCTTCCAAAACGTTAATTGTCCTTACCAAAATAAGCGCAAAAGTAATGGTCAGGGCAATCTCTAATATTTTGGCCATTGGAAGACGATATGTTGGCGCCATTTCCATCAGCGTTAAGGAGAAGTTAAGGAACGATAAAGGAATAAAAACAGCTACAGGCCTCCTCAAATGCTTTAATGTAGATTTTATAATGATAAAATCCCACCAACGCGAAAGCAGGATAAAAGTTTTGTGAATGATAAACTTGATTAAAATACCAAGAGATACCGCTATCAAACCAATGATTAGGTTCTTAAAAAATAAAGGGATAGGATAACCGAAAACCTGGTCGAGAAATTGCATAAAAAGAATCTGCTGGTTAATAAAAACGGCAATTAGCCATTAGATATTCTTATAACAGCTATATTTTTGGATTGTTTGCCAATGGAAAACCAATAGCCGCAAATAAATTATTTACATTAGCATTTTGTAGATTTCCAAAAAAAGAAAAAGATGGATTTTTTCGATGCCCACAGTATATTTTTCACAGTTCTTGGCTATAAAATGAGCTATTTAGAATTCTTTGCTGTAATTACCGGGATTATTTCCGTTATACTCTCAGCAAAAGCCAGCATTTTGAGCTGGCCCATGGGTATTGTCAATGTATTTTTATCAGCCTTTCTATATTACCAAAGTCAGCTTTACCCCGATATGTTTTTAATGGGTTTCTTTTTTGTAACCAACATCATGGGATGGTGGCGATGGACAAATCCAAAGCCTGGAGAAGAAGATAAAAACAAAGAACTTAAAATCAGCTTTATGCCTGTAAGGCAATTTTTAATCTTATTGGCTGTTGGCATTATTGGCACATTATTAATGGGTACATTGGCCAGTCAACTTCACAACTGGCTGCCGCTATTATTTAATTTACCTAGTGCTTATCCTTTTATTGATTCATTTATTTTTGTGATGAGTGTGATCACCACTTTTCTAATGATCCAGAAAAGAGTAGAATGCTGGATTATCTGGTTGATTATAGATATTGTAGCCACTTACCTGTACTTTTTGAAAGGCATTAAGTTTATGGGGGTTGAATACTTTATTTTCACCATTATTGCTGCTTTTGCATTGTGGCATTGGATAAAAGTATATAGAAGCTACGCTAAAACGGCATGAAAAGAGGTTTAGTGATTGGCAAATTTATGCCTATTCATAACGGGCATATTGCGCTTATTAATTTTGCGGCTTTACAATGCGACGAGCTGATTGTATCAATGAGTTTCACTCCTGCGGACAAGATTGATCCTGTTTTACGTTTTGAATGGATTAAAGAGATTTTCAAGAATCAATCCAAGGTCAAACCCGCTCTTATTCCTGATGATTTTGATGATGAAACCCTGCCCATAAATGAAAGGACAAATATTTGGGCAATTAGAATGCGGGAGGTGTATCCTAAAATTGATATTCTTTTTAGCTCTGAGTTTTATGGCGAACCATTTGCATTCAATTTACAAGCTGAACACATCTTATTTGACGAGCCGAGAAAATCAATCCCCGTTTCGGCAACTCTAATCAGGAATCATCCGTTTCAATATTGGGAATTTATTCCAAAAGAAGTCCGCCCATATTTTGTAAAGAAAATTTGTTTCTATGGCCCAGAAAGCACAGGAAAATCGACTATGGCTGAAAAAATGGCCTTACATTATCAAACGACCTTTGTTCCAGAAGTTGCGCGCGAATTAATCAATTCGAATGATATCACAATTGATGACATTATCAAAATCGGGACAGCACAAACCGAAAGAGTTAAGGAAAAAACAAATAGCGCCAACAAGCTTGTTTTCTGTGATACTGATCTGATTACCACGAAAATTTATTCGCAATATTACCTGAACGAAGTTCCACAGATCCTGAATGATCTTGAAAAAGAAATCTGTTATGATTTATATTTTCTATTGGATATCGATGTAGAATGGGTAGCCGATCATCTTCGCGATTTTGGAGATAGGCGGCTGGAAATGTTTAATCTGTTTAAGGATGAACTCGAAAAACGTAGAATAAACTATATTCAGATCAATGGAAATTATACAGAAAGGGAAGAAAAGATTAAGGGAATTATAGATGATATTTTGGCTAAATGAATCTGTTTTTGTATCTTCAATTCAAATCCAAAAATGATATGACAGCTAAACAAGTGCTTCCTATCATCCCTGACAATACTGTAGTTAATAAAATTTATGGGCTAAGGGGCCTCAAAGTGATGCTCGATAGTGACCTGGCAGAGCTTTATGGTGTAGAGACTAGGGTTTTAAATCAAAGTATCCGCCGAAATATAGAACGTTTTCCCGATGATTTCATGTTCCAACTGACCGGTGAAGAATGGGAATCTTTGAGGTCACAATTTGTGACCTCAAAAGCTAAAAGGGTGGAAGGACTTATTTACCTAATGTTTTTACCGAACATGGGATATTAATGCTATCGAGTGTATTGAATAGTAAGCAAGCGATTCAAGTGAATATCCAGATTGTAAGGATTTTCTCGCGGATACGCCAGTTTATTGTTGATAATGGCGAGCTCAAACTTGAAATCGAAGAGATTAAAAAAACGCTAAACAATCATGATAACAACATCGAACTGGTTTTCACCTACCTGGATAGACTCATCGATAAGAAAATTGGACCAAGGAAGAGAATTGGCTACATGCCTGATGATTTATGATTTTAATGATATTTAACAAATCTTGAAGTCGCAAATAGCAACCTCAGGATTTGACCAGAGAAATGGTGCCGTAAGTTTAATCATTATATAATACCACCCTACTTAAATTTCTAAACGGAATTGCAGCGGCATCCTTTCAAATTTGCAACGGCTTTGTTTACTATGTCATTCTGAGGTACGAAGAATCTGCAACCGATGAAACAGATTCTTCGTACCTCAGAATGACAAAACCTAATTAAAAGATTTAGTGTAAGCCCAACTGGAATCAATCAAAGAATTTCTAGCTTTGTTTTTCACAACCTCAAAAACGATACGGCATATTAGATGCTTAAATAAATTCAGCCTGACGCTCAAGAGGTAAAAATGCAAAACTATTTTCAATCAACTATTTGATAATAAAAGTATTCTATCTATCTTTGCAGTCCCAAATTTAATGGGAATAATAAATTGTTTAATAAATTAAATACAAGCAAGTGAATACGTTAAGTTACAAAACTGTCTCGGCCAATGCGAAAACTGTTAACAAACAGTGGATTGTTGTTGATGCGCAAGGCGAGATTTTGGGGCGCTTGTCATCGAAGATCGCTATGATCATCCGTGGTAAAAACAAGCCTGAGTACACCCCACACGTAGACTGCGGAGATAACGTTATCGTTATTAATGCAGACAAGGTTAAATTGACAGGAAACAAATTCAGCGAAAAGCAATATGTTTCTTATACTGGTTATCCAGGTGGTCAACGTTTTATCTCTCCAAAAGAGTTAATGGCGAAACACCCTCAACGTGTAATCGAGAAAGCGGTACGTGGTATGTTACCGAAAACTAAATTGGGTAAAAAATTATACACTAATCTTTTTGTGTATGCTGGCGAAAACCACCCACATGCAGCTCAATCTCCAAAAACCATTAAACTTTAAGAAATGTCAGTTACTAACACTTCAGGAAGAAGAAAAACAGCTGTTGCACGTATCTACTTAAAAGATGGTGCTGGCGCAATTACCGTTAACGGTAAAGATCACAAAGTATATTTCCCAACTTTACCTTTGCAATATATCGTAAACCAAAGTTTAGAAGTTTCTGAACTTACAGGTCGTTATGATATCACTGTAAATGTTCAGGGTGGTGGAGTAAAAGGACAAGCAGAAGCTGTTCGTTTAGCTATTGCTAAAGCGATTGTTGAACTAGATGCGGAGAAAAAACCTGCATTACGTGCTAAAGGCCTAATGACGCGTGATATGCGTATGGTTGAGCGTAAGAAACCAGGACGTGCAAAAGCTCGTAAGAAATTCCAATTCAGTAAACGTTAATCACAGGAGGCAAAGACAATGGCAAGAACAACTTATCAAGACTTATTGGATGCAGGTGTACACTTTGGTCACCTTACCCGTAAATGGAATCCAAAAATGGCTCCTTATATTTTCATGGAGCGTAATGGAATTCACATTATAGATTTAAATAAAACTTTAACTAAAACTGAAGAAGCTGCGGCTGCGATTAAACAAATCGTAAAATCAGGACGTAAAGTGTTATTTGTTTCAACAAAAAAACAAGCAAAAGGAATCGTAGCTGAACAAGCTAAAAAAGTAAACATGCCTTTCGTAACCGAGCGTTGGTTAGGTGGTATGTTAACTAACTTTGCTACTGTTCGCAAGTCAATTAAAAAGATGTCTAACATCGATAAAATGACTAAAGACGGTACTTATTCGATCTTATCTAAAAAAGAGCGTTTAATGATTCAACGTGAGCGTATTAAATTAGAATCACTTTTAGGTGGTATCGCTGATTTAAACCGTTTACCTGCAGCTTTATTCTTAATTGATGTTAAGAAAGAACACATTGCAGTTACTGAAGCGTTAAAATTAAACATCCCTACTTTTGCGATGGTTGATACTAACTCTGATCCTTCTAACATCGATTTCCCTATCCCGGCGAATGATGATGCTACAAAATCAATCTCTTTAATTACTGATGTAATTATCAAAGCTATTGAAGAAGGTTTAGATGAGCGTAAACGCGAAAAAGATGATGAGGCTGAAAAAGAAGCAGTAGCTGCTAAAGCTGCGGCTGATGCTCCGGAAGCAAAAGAGCCAAGACGTAAAAAAGCTGCTGAGGCAGAAGTTGAAGCGTCAGCATCAGAAGAAACTAAAACAGAAGAATAGTAATATTTTTTAATTGCAGGTTACTGGTTTCAGGTTTTAAGTTGGCTTAACATGAGTTTAACTTGGCGCTTGTAACTTGTAACCTGTAATTGTTATAACAAGATTGTAAAATTTAAAAAAGGAAATAAAATGTCTACAGTACAAATTACTGCCGCTGATGTAAATAAACTACGCCAACAAACTGGTGCTGGTATGATGGATTGCAAAAAAGCATTATTAGAAGCTAATGGCGATTTCGAAGCTGCTGTTGATTTATTGCGCAAAAAAGGTCAAAAAGTATCTGCCGCTCGTTCTGGTAATGCTACTTCTGAAGGTCTGGTATCAATCGCTGTTTCAGCGGATGGCACAAATGGCAAATTAGTTGCTTTAGCTTGCGAAACTGAACCAGTTTCTAAAGTTGAAGATTTCCGTAACCTAGCTCAGGCTGTTTTAGCTGCAGCAGTTGCCAACAATCCTGCTACTACTGAAGAATTATCAGCGATCACTTTGGAAGATGGACGTACAGTTGCCGAAACCATCACTGAACTAACCGGTAAAATCGGAGAGAAAATCGTTATTCAGGAATACGCAAATATATCTGGTGAAAAAATCGTTTCTTATATTCACTCTAATGGTAAAATGGGCGTTTTAGTAGTATTTGAAGGCGCTAATGGCGTAGATATTACTGAAGCTGGTAAAGATGTTGCTATGCAAATTGCTGCAATGAACCCGGTTGCTGTTGATAAAGACGGTGTTGATCCGGCTACTATTCAACGTGAAATTGAAATTGCTAAAGACGTTATCCGTCAAGAAGGTAAACCAGAAGAAATGGTTGAGAAAATTGCAGCTGGTAAATTGAATAAATTCTACAAAGACAGCACTTTATTAAACCAGGAGTTTGTTAAAGATAGTTCTGTGGATGTTCGTAAATACTTAGATAACACTGCTAAAGGATTAACTGTATCTGCTTTCAAACGCGTACAATTAGGTGCATAAGCAAAAATATATTTAAAAAAAGCTCCAAGAAATTGGAGCTTTTTTTATGCCAAATAATTCTAAAAAATGTTCGTCATCTCGACTGAAACGCAGTGAAATGGAGAGATCTATCAAGATAGATTTAGCTTGGCTAAGTCTGCGGATTCTTGACTACGTTTCTCTCTACTCGAAATAACACTCTCCTACTTTCTCAAAGCATATAAGCCCCTACTTCTTTACCAGAATCGTCGAGCATACTTACCATTACTTTAATTTTTTATCTACCATTATTTTCTATTTTTGTAATTGTTCCTGAACCTGTTTTAGGTCCACCACCGATAATTAAAGGATAATGATTTAAGTTTTTATCAGGCTGATGAACCATAATTTGTGTGTACGGCTGTTTAACACAAGATCAACCTTTCCCCTGATCAATAGGATTCGAACAGTTTTGATTACAGTATTCGGTCTATATGCATCATTTTGGAGCACTCAAAGTAGCCACACTTGGCTTTAAAAACTTCTTCAACAGGACTGATTTTTATCCATTTGGTTATTTCAACTTATTATCCTAATATATTGCCACAATATTTAACTTTGACCGTGTAAGATTAATTTACTCAACGTTTTGATATGCCTAAAGTAATTTCCAACACCTCCTATTTTCAGGGCAACGATTTAAAAAAGAACCAAGACATCGTTATCGATAGTGATATCATTTCAGCTATTAAAGAAAGTGATTATAAAGAAACCAGCCATTCGATTGTTGTTCCAGGTTTTATAGATTTGCAGATTTATGGAGCAGGCGACAGGTTGTTTTCTGCCGAGCCAAGTATCGAATCGTTAAACATTATGGAAGATGACTTACTCAAAAAAGGAACGACTGGTTTTTTGGCCTGCATGGCAACAAATTCTCAGGAAGTTTTTAACGAATGTATCCAAGCAGCTAAACAACATCGCTCAACAGCCCGGAATTGCCTGGGTTTGCATTTAGAAGGACCATTTTTAAATCCAAAACGTTTAGGTGCCCATGTGCCTGCATTTGTACGAAAGGCCTCCTTGGATGAAATTAAGAAACTAATCGATTTTGGAGATGGTGTGATTAAAATGATGACGATAGCACCAGAAATACAGGATGATGAGGTAATACAATACTTACTAGATCAAGGTGTTGTGGTTTCATTAGGACATAGCAATGCAACTTTTGAGGAAGCTACTGCGGCGTATAATAAAGGCATCCAAACCACTACCCACCTCTTTAATGCCATGAGCCCCATCCATCATCGGGAACCTGGAATACCCACAGCTGTTTTTAGTCACGCTAAGGCGATGGCCAGTATTATCGCCGATGGACAACATGTAGATTTTGAGGTGGTTAAATTTGCGCAGAAACTCTTAAAAGAGCGTCTATTCCTCATCACCGATGCCGTTACAGCTTGTTCAACCGGTCCTTATCAGCATATCCAAAAAGGAAATAAATATGTAATGCCTGATGGAACGCTTTCTGGTTCATCGTTAACCATGTTAGAAGCTGTTAAAAATTGTGTAACACACTGTGGCATCAGTTTAAATGATGCAATTAAAATGGGAACAAGTTATCCCGCCAAATTAATCGGAATTGAAAACTTAACAGCAAATATCTCAGCTGGTGAGCAGGCAAATTTAGTCGTGCTTGATGATGCACTAAATTTAAAAGAGATTATTTTTAAGGGTAAAACGATATAATCAACCAATATGGTTAACAGAATTCTTCCAGTAATTATCTTTTTATTCGTGTGTGCCAATAATTCCTGGGCGCAGGAAAAGGGGGCTGCATTTACCATCATTCCACTTGGTGTAAAAGGCGGCGATGATGAGAGCAATTTATCATCGTACATGATAACACCAAAAGGAAGCGACAAATATGTTTGCCTTGATGCGGGAACCATAAATGCAGGCATCCAAAAAGCAATCGATTTTAAATCACTAAAGGGCAATAGCGAAGAGATCCAGCGTAAGCAAATTAAAGGTTATCTGATATCCCATGGACATTTAGACCATCTAGCTGGCCTGATCATCAATTCGCCCGCAGATACATCCAAAAATATCTACGGCCTACCATCTGTCCTGAATATTTTAAGGGATAAATATTTTACCTGGGATGCCTGGGCCAATTTTGCCAACGAAGGTGAAAAACCACAATTAAAAAAGTATACTTATTTCCCATTAATTGAAGGCAATACTTACCCCTTAGCGGACACAGAAATGAAAGTAAAAGCTTTTGAACTTAGTCATGGCAAACCTTATAAAAGCACTGCTTTTCTAATCAGCCACGATGATAGTTATATACTTTATCTGGGAGATACTGGTGCTGATGAAGTTGAAAAATCAGATAAACTGGCCATCCTGTGGCAAAATATAGCACCGCTGATTAATGCCGGCCAGCTAAAAGCCATCTTTTTAGAGGTTTCTTTTCCGAACGAACAGCCTGATAAACAATTATTCGGGCACCTCACCCCAAAACTTTTTTTCAGTGAAATTGGCAAACTTAAAAGCTTAACAGATGGTGATACCATTAAAAAAGTTTCTTTCATTGTAACCCATATTAAACCACCACTTCAATCTGCAGAAAAAGTAAAACAACAATTGATTTCAGGGAATGTAAAAGGCTTAAAATTAATCTTCCCGGAACAAGGTAGGCGCTTAACAATTAATTAACATTAAAGAAATATAAGCAGCAGTAAGTCAGTGTATTTTTGTCAAAAAAAAAGACTGATGAAAAGACTTATATTATTAATAACTTTTGTGTTTGCCTTAACCCTTTACGGTTTTGCACAAGGGGTAACTACTGCATCATTTATTGGTACGGTTAAAGATCAAAAAGGGGTAATACCCGGTGCAACAGTTACCGCCATACATATTCCTTCGGGCACAAAATACTCCACCCTAACCAGGGCGGATGGAAGATATAACCTGCCCAACGTTCGTGTTGGCGGGCCATACACCATCAAAATCAGTTACGTTGGCTACAACGAACTGGTTAAAGAAAACCTGAATACGACCATTGGGGAAGACTTAAGGGTTGATGCCTCGCTTACCGAAACCTCGCAAAACCTTGCCGATGTAGTGGTAAAAGGAACGCAGGACAAGGTGATCAACTCCTCGCGGACAGGCGCAAGGGAAACCATTACAAGGCAACAAATCGATAATTTACCAACCATCAGCCGTTCATTATCTGATTTTACCAAATTAACGCCATCAGCAAACTCTACAACCGTTGGCGGTTTAAGTTTTGGTGGAAGAAGTGGTTCTTACAACAACTTAACGGTTGATGGAGCCTTGTTTAACAACTCCTTCGGATTGTCGGGCAGTTTGGGCGGACAGGCCAATTCTCAACCGATTTCGTTAGATGCGATTGAGCAGATCCAGGTCGATATTGCACCTTACGATGTCCGCCAGGGATCTTTCACCGGAGCAGGTATTAATACCATTGTAAAATCGGGAACAAATAATTTTAAGGGTTCGGCCTATTATTATACTAGGGGAACTGATTTAACGGGATACTCTGCCGGGGTAACCAAAATACCTGTTGTCGATTTTAACTACAATCAGCGCGGTTTAAATATCGGCGGACCGATTATTAAAGACAAATTATTCTTCTTTGTTTCGGGTGAACAGGAAAGGATCAGTACACCTGCAACTTCGTTCGTTGCATCAAGACCAGGTGTATCTGGTGCAAATGTTTCTACAGCAGACGCCGCTACACTAGATCGTTTATCGAACTATTTAATGAGTAAATACAACTATGCAACCGGTCCTTATGAAAATTATCCTTACAAAACACAAAGTGATAAAATCACGGCAAAAATAGATTGGAACATCAATGCGAACAATACCTTAAGTGCGAAATATTTTTATCTGAAATCGAATAGACAGGTTGTTGCCAGTGGCTCGGGTATTCCGGCAGGCTTAAACGGTAGCCGTTCACCTTCATCAACTTCAATGCCTTATTTCGGTTCGAGTTATACCATCAACAATAACTTCAACATCGGTATTGTGGAGTTAAACACCAGGATTGGCAATAATATGTCGAACAAATTAACGCTCGGTTATTCTGCCTTGAGAGATTTTCGCGAATCAAATGGTGCTGAATTACCAATGGTTGATATAGGTAATGGAAACGGTGGTATTTTAACCAGTTTCGGTTATGAAGTTTTTACAGCAAACAACTTGTTAAACTCCGATATTTATCAATTCTCTGATGATTTCTCGATCTATGCCGGTAAACATGAAATCACCATCGGTACCAGCAACCAGTTAAACAAATTCTTAAATGGTTTTGCCCCAAATTATAACGGCCTGTATTATTTTAGAACAGCTGATGATTTTATCAATAACCAGCCCGCGGTAAGTTATTCATACCGTAACTCTGCATTGACCGATGGATCATTTCCCTTCGCCAAAATGTCGTCGTATAACTTAAGTCTATATGCACAAGACAAATACCAGGTGAGTGATAATTTTAAATTAACCTATGGTATCCGTGCCGATTATACTTATTTCCCGACCAAACTGGATCCAAACCCAAATTTGGCTGCTTTAACCTTCCAGAATGGATTGCAGGTAGACATTTCTAAATTCCCAAACAAAAAATTATTGTTTTCTCCACGTGTAGGCTTTAATTATGATGTTTTTGGCGATAAAACTACCCAGCTACGTGGTGGAACCGGAATTTTCACTGGTCAGGTGCCTTATGTTTGGATCTCTAACCAGGCCTCTAATACCGGAACATTATTTAGCTCAAGTACCGTTTCTACTGCTGGCGACCCACGTTTGATTTTTAATCCAAATGTAAATGCCAACCGCCCTGCACCTGGTACCGCAGCTGCCAATACTTCTTACGAGGTAGATGCGGCTTCGAAAGATTTTAAATATCCTCAGATCTGGAGAACAAATGTTGCGATTGACCAAAAATTACCAATGGGCATTATTGCCACTTTAGAAGCATCGTACACTAAAGATATCAATGCGGTAAATTTCTCTAATGCGGCATTACCAAACAATGCCACAGGTTTAATTACCCTTCCTGGAATTGAAGGACAACAGCGTTATACCGTAAAATCTACACAGACAGGTACTACGGCAGCAAATCCATCGATTTCGCCATTTATTTATATGCAGAATACTAAAAAAGGCTATTCTTACTTCATTACAGGTCAGTTGCAAAAATCTTTTTTCAGTGGATTTAATGCAAGTGTAGCCTATACTTACAGTCAATCAAAGTCTGTAAACGACGGTGGTTCTACTGCAAGTTCAATCTGGTCGCAAAGGGCAATTGCCAGCGATGCAAATTCGAATGTTTTAGCCAACACCAATTTTATTCAGCCAAACAGGGTTATTGCTTCCTTAAGCTATAAAAAAGAGTATTTTAAACAATTTATTATTCCCATTA
>Ga0181465_100237_pt2 | contig 15784 bp, 18 predicted proteins | sample InSIn3gowninarea_FD_119076 | JGI IMG/M metagenome (GOLD analysis project Ga0181465, IMG submission 119076) | Clean room microbial communities from NASA Spacecraft Assembly Facility at Jet Propulsion Laboratory, Pasadena, California, USA -... ... | reverse complement strand
CAAGTTATGTTCATCCGTTCACAAAAGAAAAAATTCAAATCGAAAAGGCTATTGAAATTTTATCGTTTATGCTTGAGCAAGAAAAATATAAAGAAAACAATGAAAGTATGAAATTGGACATGCTTAAAACTAAATCGAGAATTGGGGTGTTTGCAAATGGAATAATTGATATTGAAGGTTTGGAGAATTTTGTTGAAGGAGAAATTGTGTTTGAACCTTCTCCAACTGAAGTAGATTTTATTGTAGGTTGGGGTAAGAAAAAAACTGCAGCTCATGCAATAAAGTTCAGTGGAGACTATAATATTCCATATATTTCATTAGAAGATGGTTTTCTTAGATCAGTAGGCTTAGGCATTGAAGGTTCACAGATTCTCTCTATGATCATCGATGATATTGGAATTTATTATGATGCCACTGCTCCTTCCAAATTAGAAAATATTCTTAATGAATATGACCTAAGCAATCAAGAATTAAAAAGTAAAGGTCACAAGGCTATGGAATTAATCATTAAACATAACTTAAGTAAATATAATCATGCTCCTGATTTACCAGCAAACTTTTTTGAAGAGAGCAATAAAAAGAAAATATTATTAGTTGATCAAACTTTTGATGATATGTCAGTTATATTAGGTATGTCGAATGAGAAGAGTTTTAAATTAATGTTACAGACAGCAGTGAGGGATAACCCTGGAGGAGAGATCTTTATTAAGACGCATCCTGATGTGATCTCTGGAAAAAAGAAAGGTTATTTAACTAATATAACTGAGTATAAAAATGTCAAAATAATTGATGAAAATTGCTCTCCATTATCTTTAATTAAGCAAATGGATGAAGTTTACGTTGTGACTTCTCAAATGGGTTTTGAAGCATTGCTACTTTCTAAACCCGTCAAATGCTTCGGGCTTCCTTTTTATGCAGGATGGGGGCTAACTCATGATCATATTTATTGTCCAAGGAGGGGGAAAAAGAGATCAATCTTAGAGGTTTTTGTTGCTGCCTATATTATATATCCTGTATATATTGATCCAAAAACATTACAAAAATCTGATATATTTAAAGTCATAGATTACTTGATTGAGACGAAACAGGTTAACAAATATGATACTTTACTGACAGTACAAGATGAATAAATAATGGGGTGAGAATGTGTGGGATATACCTGGCATAATCAAAAAAAGCATTAACGGGAAAGGAAATACAATTAAGGGTAGTAATTACGAACTAAATAGTGTTCAGGTTAAGATTTTTGGATCCAATAATATTATAACAATTGGCGAAAACACAATATTAACTAATCTTAAATTTGAGATAAAAGGGTCGAATAATTTAATATCTATAGGTTCAGATTGTAAATTGAAAGGACATATTCTCCAAAAAGATATAGGGAGTAAAATAATAATTGGAAATAACACAACTATTGGTCACTCAGCTTATTTTTTAGCACAAGAAAATTGTAACATTGAAATAGGAAAGGATTGCATGTTTTCCTACCGAGTAACAGTTCGAACTACTGATGCGCATTCAATTATTGATCTTGCCACAGGGGAAAGATTAAATAAAGCCAAAGACGTCACCATTGGAAATCATGTTTGGATAGGAGCAGATGTTATGCTGTCTAAAGGCGCCTCAATTCCCAATGACTGTATTGTTGGAACAAGAGCACTCGTTACGAAAAATTTTTCAGAACCAAATTGTGTTATTGCTGGTGTACCTGCAAAAGTATTAAAAACTGGTGTTAATTGGTCGCGTGAAAGAATTTGAATAGACTGGAGTTGATTTTTTGAAGAAAAAAATAATTGCCATCATACCCGCACGGTTTAACTCCAGTAGGTTCCCTGGAAAGCCATTAGTTGATATTAAGGGAAAGAGTATGATTCAGCGAGTCTATGAAAATGTGAAAGATTCTAATTTGATTGATCAAGTAGTTGTTGCAACAGATGATATGCGAATAGGTGAAGCTGTTAAAGCATTTAAAGGAGAATATATATTAACTTCTTCGAGCCATGTTAACGGAACTTCCAGGATTGCTGAGGCTGCGGAAAGAGTGGACGCAGATATTATTATTAATGTACAGGGAGATGAACCTCTTGTAGAAGCTGAGATACTTGATGAACTGATCAAACCATTTTTAACAACTGAGAACACTGTTATGGCTACGTTAAAAGCAAAACTTACAGAAGAAAATCTCATAAATGATCCCAATGTAGTAAAAGTAATTACAGATGTAAATGGTAATGCTGTTTATTTCTCCAGATCGGTCATTCCTTTTAACAGAGATGGGGTTTCTCAGACTTATTATAAGCATATAGGAATTTATGCGTATTCTAAAGATTTTTTATTGAAATATGTAACATTACCGCCATCTGACTTAGAATTGGCTGAATCTCTGGAACAGTTGCGCGCTCTGGAAAACGGTTATCCAATCTATGTTTCGGAAGTTGAAAATGAACTTATCAGTATTGATACTCCAGAGGATCTTGATCGTCTTGAAAGATATATGAAGGAGAGATCCTTAAATTGAAGAGTTGTTCAGTATGTCAAAAGCATAATCTCGAGGAAGACCTCCTATTGTGGAGAAATAATGATTGGTTTATTTATCATGGACCGTTCAATTCGCAATTATTAGGTTACTTATACCTTGAGCCAAAGAGACATGTTGAAAATTGGAATGAATTCAGACCAGACGAACTATCTCAGATGGGTAATCTGATTAAGGAAGCTGAATGTAAATTGAAATCAATTCTTGATTTGGATCGTCTGTATGTCATTACGATCAGTGAAGCTGTGAGGCATATTCACTTACATTTAGTACCCAGAAGTCAAGGCTCAGATGTTAAGGGCCTATCGTTAATCGAGCAGGCGACACAACAAAAAAACATCCCCTCTCAAAACATTTCAATGGAAGAATTTGATTGCTTTATCGTTCGGCTAAAAAATATATTTAGTTCATAAGTTTGGAGGAGATAATTTGAAAGGAATAATATTGGCGGGTGGTACTGGCTCACGATTATTGCCTCTTACCAAAATCACAAATAAACATTTGTTACCGGTGGGTCAATACCCCATGATTTATTACTCCATTTATAAATTGAAAGAAGCTGGAATCAATGAGCTCTTGGTTGTTACTGGAAAAGAGCATATGGGCGATGTAGTTAATCTCTTAGGAAGTGGCTGTGATTTTGAAGTTAATATTACTTATAAAGTTCAAGATCAAGCTGGGGGAATTGCCCAAGCGTTGGGACTAGCTAAGCATTTTGTAGCAAATGAGAATATGGTTGTTGTGTTGGGTGACAATATATTCGAAAATTCGATTGCCGCTTATATTAATGATTTCAAAAATCAAACAAAAGGTGCTAAAATATTATTAAGTCGTGTTGAGGATCCACAACGATACGGAGTACCCACGATTAAGGGAGAGCGTATTACCGAGATTGAAGAAAAACCTGATAAACCAAAGAGTCCATACGCAGTAACAGGGATTTATATGTACGATCCTTCAGTGTTTGAAATTATTAACCATTTGAAACCATCAGAAAGAGGAGAACTCGAAATAACAGATGTCAACAATGAATATGTAAATCGTTTAGAGTTGTCCTATAACGTGCTCGATGGTTGGTGGACTGATGCAGGCACACACAATTCTTTAGCTAAAGCGAATGAGTTAACACGAGGCATCAGGTTGCCTATTAAATTTTGATATAAAGCAAAAGGATGAGATGAATGAACATTATTAAAACTGTCTTTGAGGATGCTCTTATCCTTGAACCTGACGTACACAAAGATAGTCGTGGTTTTTTTACAGAAAGCTACAATGATCGTCACTTAAAAAAGTTAGGCATTCCATGTGATTTTGTTCAAGACAATCATTCTTTATCTTTAGAGGCGGGTATTTTAAGAGGATTACATTTCCAATCAAACCCCAAAGCTCAATCAAAGTTAGTTAGAGTAACTCAAGGTGCTATCTGTGATGTAATCGTCGATCTTCGGAAAGATTCACCCACTTATAAAAAGTATGAGAGCTTTATTCTGAGTTCTTATAACTTTAGACAACTTTATGTCCCTAAGGGGTTTGCACATGGATTTTGTACCTTGGTACCCAATACAGAAGTGCAATACAAGGTGGATCAATATTATTCGCCGGAACATGATGCGGGAATTTATTGGAACGATCCTGAATTGGGAATTTTATGGCCTGTTTCTAATCCTAAACTTTCAGATAAAGACTTGTTGCTGCCTGCGATTGCGGAACTTGAAGAATCCATCCATTTAGGGGGATCTTAAAATTGAATACAATACTAATTACAGGTGGGGCAGGTTTTATTGGTTGCAATCTGTTGAAGTACATGTTATTAAAATATCCTGATTATCAATTTATCAATTTTGATGCTCTAACATACGCTGGTCGTTTAGAAAATATTAGTCAGTTCAATAAATATACTAATTATACATTTGTTCATGGGGATATCACAAAGCCTGATCAAATACAAGAACTATTTGATAAGTATTTCATTGATCATGTCATTCATCTTGCAGCTGAATCTCACGTGGACCGAAGCATAGAGACTCCATTTGATTTTACAAGTACAAATGTACTTGGAACACAAATTTTATTGGATGCTTCTTATAAAAATAATGTAAAGAAATTTTTACAAGTTTCCACAGATGAGGTTTATGGAAGTTTAGGCGATGAAGGACTGTTTACGGAAGAAACTCCATTATCTCCGAACAGTCCATATGCTGCAAGTAAGGCTGGAGCAGATTTGATCGCTTATTCATATTATAAAACATATGGATTTCCGATTAATATAACACGATGCTCGAATAATTATGGTCCCTTTCAATTTCCCGAGAAGTTAATTCCTTTAATGATAACGTATGCATTGGAAGGGAAACCCCTTCCGATATATGGTGATGGAAAACAGATTCGTGATTGGCTGCATGTTGACGATCACTGTGAGGCAATAGATATAGTACTTCACGATGGGCTTGATGGAGAAATTTATAATATTGGAGGAAACAACGAAAAGTCTAATTTAGAAGTTGTTGAGACCATACTTGGTGTGTTGGGAATAAACAACCATCCTATAGAGCAAGTGAAGGATCGATTGGGTCATGATAGAAGATATGCTATAGATTCTAGCAAAATCAAAAATAAATTGGAATGGCAACCCAAAATCGATTTTAATATAGGTATAAATAATACACTTCAGTGGTATTTACAAAACAAAAGTTGGTGGGGTGTCATCGTCAATGGAGTGGGCTCATGAAAATATTAATTACTGGTGCATTAGGACAGTTAGGGTTATCTTTGAAAAGTAAACTAAATAATGCGGATTCAACAGATGTTTATGCACTGAGCAGGAGCGAGTTAGATATTACTGATGAACAAAAAGTTTATGACGTCATACAAAACTTCAAACCAGAGGCTGTGATCCATACAGCTGCGTATACTGCTGTTGACTTGGCCGAAAAAAATAAGGATGAAGCATATAGAATTAATGTAGTAGGCACTAGAAACGTTGCGCTAGCAGCTAAAACAGTCAATGCAAAAATATGTTATATCAGTACGGACTATGTATTCAGCGGTAAAAGAAACCACCCATATACTGAGTTTGAACACACGAATCCTGTTAATATATATGGACTATCCAAACATGCCGGTGAAACGATAGTACAAACATTGACGGATCAATATTTTATCGTACGAACATCTTGGCTTTATAGTTCAACAGGAAAGAATTTTTTCAATACGATGATAAGGTTAGCTCAATCAGGGAAGTCATTAAATGTAGTTAATGACCAATTTGGAACGCCTACCTACACCGAAGATTTGTCAGTCTTCTTGATTGAATTGGTTAAGAGCAATAAGTATGGAATTTACCATGCTACCAATAAAGGTTACTGTTCTTGGTATGATTTTGCCAGGGCTATCTTTGAAGAGTTGGATTGGAAGGTTAACCTTTCGCCATGTTCAACAGAAGAATATCATACCTCGGCTCCAAGGCCATCATACAGTGTACTGGATCAAACTTTTTTAAAAGTGAATGGATTTCAGGAATTAAGGCCTTGGAGAGAGGGGTTGAAGGCATGCTTGAAAAGCTCACTTCAGACAAGAAACCAACTATAAGTATTCATATAGTGACATATAATAGTGAGAGAGATATCATTTCATGTCTTAAGGGAGTCTTCCAACAAACCTATCCTGTGGAGCAAATCGTGATCATTGATAATGCTTCAGGAGATCATACGGTAAATATGATAAGAGCATACAATGGGCGTAACATCAAGCTTTACACGAATGGTAACAATGAAGGATTTGCTAAAGCGCATAACCAAGCGATTAAAAAAACTGAGTCAGATTTTTTTCTGGTTCTTAATCCCGATGTCTTCTTACACCCTGAATACATTGAACAGATTATGAGATTTGCAGTAAATAATCATAAAGCAGGGAGTTTCACTGGGTGCTTGTTATCTGCAAACTCACATGTAATAATAGATAGTACAGGATTGATTATGACAAAGCAACGTCGGTCATTTGATCGTGGGAGTGGAGAAGATGCCCTATCCTGGCGCGATTCATCTGAAGTTTTCGGTGTTTCTGGCGCGGCTTCTATTTACCTAAGAGAAATGGTTAAGGATATAAGCGTGGGTGGCGAATTTTTTGACCCCGTTTTTTTTGCATACAAAGAAGATGTTGATGTCGCTTGGAGAGCGCGTTTGATGGGATGGAAAGCATATTATGTAAGTGAAGCCTCGGCTTATCATGGAAGAGGCTGGAAATCAGAAGACCGAAGTAAGCAACCTCTTAAGATTAGACAACATTCTTATATTAATCGGTATTATATGATACTAAAAAATGATTCTATAATCTATCTGACTTTCCATATGCCTTGGATAGTCAGTTATGAACTGGCTGTTTCTATTTATATTTTGATTCGAGAACCACAATTATTATTGACATGGTTGAAGGGAAGGAAAACATTAGCAGTAATGTGGCGTAAAAGGAAGTGGATTCAAAAAAATAAGCGTGCATCTTTAGCTTCTGTTTACAAATCTTTTCATCTGTGAACGGATTTCATGATATACTTAGATATTAGGAATTAATATTAAGTGGTGAGTATAATGCATTTGAGTATTATTATCGTCAATTATAATACATGTCAACTAACAAAGGAATGTCTAAGGTCTGTATTTCGATCGAAGACGAGATTTTCGTATGAAGTCATTGTGGTTGATAACGCATCTATAGATGCATCGGTACGAGAAATTAAGGTGGATTTTCCACAAGTAAAGATCATTGAAAATAACTCGAATTTAGGATTTTCCAAAGCAAATAATCTTGGCATAGACAGAGCTGAGGGCGAATATGTGTTGTTACTGAATTCTGATACTGTCATTGAAGCTGATACGATTGAAACGATGCTGCAGTTTATGATTTCTAACCCCCAACTAGGTGCTGCGGGATGTAAAATTTTGCTTCCAGACGGCTCCTTGGATAAAGCTTGCAAACGGAGTTTTCCTACACCTATAAACTCTACGTATTACGCTCTTGGACTAGCAAAATTATTTCCTGGAAATCCGAAATTTAATGCGTACCAATTAGGGCATTTAAGTGAAGATGATGAACATTTCATCGACTGTCTAGTAGGAGCTTTTATGATTGTTCGTGGTGAGACAATCAAACAGGTTGGGAAATTGGATGAAGATTTTTTTATGTATGGTGAAGATATTGACTGGTGTTATCGCATCAAAAGTGCAGGTTGGGAAATTGCATACAATCCAAGTGCTACTATCACACATTACAAAGGAGCCAGTAGTATAAAAAAAACCTGTGAAGATTGTTTATGAATTTCATAGAGCAATGTGGTTGTTCTATAATAAACATTATCTAAGAAAATATTCAGTGTTAACTACCTCTTTAGTGGCAATAGGGATCTGTTCACTGTTTACGATAAAGTGTTTAAAGCAAGTAATGCTTAATATTAGGAGTTGAACTGAAGATGATTCGGAAGAACGGGAAGTTTCTAACTCAGGCTTATATTGTTTCTGACACTTTGTTAGTCTGTAGCTCATTGTTATTGGCTTGGTGGACAAAGTTTAGAAGTGGATGGTTGGAGTATAATGTGGCTTTGGCGTTCGGGGAATATTTTATTTGGACACTGGTTTATGCAATAGCAGCAGTAAGCATAGCATTCATGGTCCAGTTGTACTCTCCCAAAAGAAAGAAGAGCTTTTCATTCGAAGCCATGAAAGTCATACAAGTTCATTTCTTGAGTTTCCTAGTTCTTCTTGCTTTCTTGTTTGTAACTAAAGAAATTCACATTTCGAGACAATTTCTAGCAATATTTTTAGGTTTAAATTTGACATTGATCATAAGTTATCGATATATTCTGAAAAATATTGTGCAGTATTTTCGACAAAAAGGTTATAATAAGCAGTTTGTATTAATATTGGGAGCAGGTCATTTAGGAAAAAGGTTTTACCACAATCTACACCTACACCCTGATCTAGGTTTTGAAGTTGTTGGTTTCTTAGATGATTATCAATCAAGACATGAAGTTTCAGGGATTGGACATAAACCAATATTAGGAAAGATCGATGATTTAGAAGACGTTCTGAATCATTATATTATTGATGAAGTAATTGTTGCCCTTCCACTGTATGCACATGAAAAGTATGGTGAGATTATCGAGTGTTGTGAGAAGGTCGGGGTCAAGACACTAATCATCCCTGATTTTTTTGATGTTTTGCCAGCGAGACCTCAATTTGATGATTTTGCAGGTATGCCTCTAATCAATGTCAGGGAGATCCCATTAGAAGAGCTAGGGAACAGAATGTTAAAGCGAGGGTTTGATCTATGTTTTTCAATTTTGGCTATTATTGTCACGATGCCTCTGTGCGTAGCTATTGCCGTCATTATCAAATTAACATCTAAAGGGCCGGTCATTTTCCAACAAGAACGGGTGGGATTAAACAGGCGTAATTTTATGATGTATAAATTTCGAACAATGAAAGTTCAAGATAAAGAAAGTTCGGATACCAATTGGACCACGATGAATGACACACGTAAGACACGTTTCGGTTCGTTTCTGAGAAAGACCAGTTTGGACGAATTGCCTCAGTTTTATAATGTATTATTAGGTCATATGAGTGTGGTGGGACCTCGCCCAGAGCGTCCTCATTTCGTAAAACAATTCAAAGAAGAGATTCCTAAATATATGATTAAACATCATATTCGTCCAGGGATAACAGGATGGGCCCAAAGTAATGGTTTAAGAGGAGACACTTCGATTGAGAAGCGGATCCAGTATGATTTGTTTTATATCGAAAATTGGAGCTTTCTGTTGGATATAAAAATCATCATGTTAACATTCTGGATAGCTTGGCGAAATCGAAATGCGTATTAATACAGCATCTAATGCCATATCCTACTCCTGTCATTTATGTGCTTGCTCTGACACATGTATCGTACCTGCCAGCATGAAAATCCGACAGAGCAGATTCATAATTGTTCTTTGATTTCTTAAGAAGGTCTTTGACTGCATTGCTATATCTCAAGCCATTCACCATCCCGGATTACGTGATCTTTGAAGGGCAAGAAAACGACATCTTCATTTTCTGTTTCCCAGTCGATGTAATTATAAATTCTTATACTGATATAGATTTCGGTTTTCCATTCTACTTCTGTGACAATATCCGAAAGCCTCCATCGGGCATTGTCATCAATTTGATCATCCACTAACAATAATATATCGACATCCGAATCAGCGTTATAGTCATTTCTGGCTTTGGAGCCAAAAAGGATTATTTTTCTTATGGTGAATTGATCTTTGGCCCTTGCGAATATTTGTTCCAGTGCTGTTTGTTCTTCGTTGTTCAGTGGCATGATCTGCACCTCCTGACTCATACTTCTCCATATTATATCAGAAGATATGTTATGAAAATGTCTGATTACATATAAAAAGCAGGTGAACCCATGATCGACATCCACAGCCACATCCTGCCCGGTCTGGACGACGGGGCGAAGGATTGGGAGGAAAGCCTGGCGATGGCCGAGAAGGCCGTGCAGGACGGCACTACAAAGATGATAGCTACCCCGCATCACAAGAACGGTATGTTCGACACGGAGCCGGAGCAAATCCGGGAGCGGGTCGAGCTGTTGCGTGGCAAACTCGCAGAACGAGAGATCGCGCTGGAAATAGCTGCCGGGCAGGAGATCCGCCTGTATCGTGATCTGATCGAGGATATGGAGTCGGGTTCGAAGCTGCTGACGTTGAATGACTCGCGCTACGTTTTGATCGAATTCCCAAGGGACAGAATCCCCTCTTCCGCCGAAGAGATGATCTATGAGCTCGGCATCCGGGGCAAGGTTCCGATTATTGCTCATCCTGAGCGAAATGCACAAATCCTGAAGCGGCCGGATGACCTGGGCCGTTTGATCGAGAATGGGGCGCTGGCTCAGATTACTTCGCATTCTCTGACTGGTGGGTTTGGCAAGACGATAGGGAAGAAGTCTATCGAACTATGCAAGCGAGGCTATGTGCATCTGATCGCTTCGGATGGTCATCACCCGAATGGCCGTTCTCCGAAGATGGCTGACAGCCTGAATCTGCTTGAGAAACATTTTGGCGAAGGATATGTCAGGCAGGTTGTGTCAAACGCGGCGGCGATATGGGATGATGGGGAAGTTGCCCAGCCCGTCGTGCAAAAAAAGTCGAAAAAATGGTATCGTTTTCTTATCCCTTGATAGATAAGGGATTTTTTTATATGCATTTCGCTCAGGAAGGACGTCCCCGAACGGCCGCTCAATGGAAATGTTAGGATTCCCCAATAAGGTATATCCCAGAAATAAACAGTAATGGTGGAAGCACTTTCCTTGTACGTGCATTATTCAAAACATGATATAATCATTCATAAGAACAGAAATATAATTTATGAGGAGCTGCTTTGATGGATAAAAGAAATGAAATGGATATAAGTTCTTTGACCAGTGTAGAAAGAAAAGCAGTTGGGGAATTCAAGAAAAGAATACTCGCCCAGTTTCCGGATTCAAAATTGATTTTGTTTGGTTCAAAGGCACGAGGAGATTATCATGTTCATTCTGATATAGATTTATTGATAGTCAGTCCATATACAAAGAATGCAGAAAACAGGTCCAAGATCGGGGACATTGCTTTTGAAGTAAATTATAAGTTCGGTACAGGTATATCCTGTATCATGCAAGAAGAAGAGGGATGGGAGGATTTAAAACATGTAAATGCACCTTTCTTGGTGAATGTTAGATCGGAGGGTGTTATTCTTGAAGTTTTCTGATGAAGCAGTAAAGGTTATGCTTGGGAAGAGTGATTCCAGACTACGTCAAGCGCGCAATGCACTCCAAGATAATGATTTGGATGTCTGCATTTCAAGTTTGTATTTTTCTGCCTTTCAACGTGGTTTGGCATTAATGATTTTGCGAGGCGAATCTTCAAAGAAGCATGAAGCGGTGCGTCAATGGCTCAATCTTAATTTAGCAAAAAAAGGGATCGTAAGAGTAGAACTTGTCAAAATGTATAACAAGCTGATGGACTCAAGAAGTGATGCTGATTACACAGACATTGTATTTTGAGCTAGATGAAGTGAAAAACTATTTAGAGCTAGTCGTACAGTTCAATTCTGAAATTGATGGAATTTTAGGTCAGGAAATAAATTTAAGCAGCGAATGAAATAGAGAGCCCGAATCTATTAAAAAAACATGTCGGCGTGAACTATGTCAGGCAGGTTGTGTCAAACGCGTCGGCGATATGGGATGATGGGGAAGTTGCCAGCCTGTCGTGCAAAAAATGTCGAAAAAATGGTTTCAGTTTCTGATCCCTTGATAGATAAGGGATTTTTTTATATGCATTTCGCTCAGGAAGGTCATGAGAAAGATTTAATTGTTTTCACCACCGTTGACTCGATATGTACGATATTATATTCGATAATTCTTCCGGTACTGTGATGGAGTAATTTTGAATTGTGATGTAAACACTCGGCTCAAATAAAAACCGGACCGAAAACCGCAAAGAACCGCAATAGTATCGATTGTATCTTCCGTTTCAAGCAATAAGGACTTGGCGCTATCCAGACGAAGAGAAGTCAAATAATCAATGGGATTCATTCCCATGGTGGAGTGAAAACGACGAGTGAATTGCGACGGGTTAAAACCCATTTTTTTAGCTAAATCATGCATTCGGAGTTCTTCCCTGAAGTGCTCGCGGATATAGTCAGATGCCTGTAGAATATACTTGTCATTTCGTTTGACTATTCCACGCAATTCAATTGAGCTAAACATGATCAAGTCGTTAACAACGTGATTAAGAAGACTTTGCTGAATATGGTCTTTAGGCATAGTACAAAGGCGAATATAGGAAAAGTTAGATGTGAGCCTCCTGGCCTGATCGTGCAGGGTTACTTTACCTGTAGGAATGTGAAGGATTGAATCTTCATGACTATCGGATTCGGAGTATTTAAAAACAAGATAATACAATGAAAGCGGCATTAACGCACGGCGATGGAGCAAAGTTTTCGGTGGACAGAATACAAGATCTCCAAATGAAGCTTCTCCAGTTTGATTTCCAATTTGAAATTCGAACACCCCTTGATCAACTGCCAGAATAACCCAATTGTTGTTTCGTGATACCGGATTATCAAAGGTTGCATGGGGGCCTTTATATTGATGATGTATTAACTGAGCAGGCCTGTATTCGACCATTCTCTCGTATCCCTCCCAAAGTACGATATGCAATAAAGTACACAAATATTATAAAATATTGCATGGACTCCGTCAAATAGATCAAATATACTAAGGGTGCGATCGCAATAATGTCTATGTTATATTTTCGGGAGGGATGTCAAGTGTCTTGTTATAAAAAAACTCATGTTCGTTTTTTCACTTTGCTCGCAGCTGCTCTCTTTATTGCTCTAATAGCCGCATGCCAATCTGGCGGCAACCAAAATGCTGTAAACGACGCGCAGCCAGAAACGAAAGCACCTGCGGAAGAACAGCCTCAAGAAGTAGAATTAAATGTATTTAGCACTAGCAATTGGAGTCAAGAGCAATTTGATGAACGTTTTGGAAACGCTTTAGGAGTAAAGTTTCCTCACTTTAAGCTCAATTATATTACAGGAATGACATATGAAGAGCTTTTGACCTCCGGTGAACAAGTTGACATTGTATGGGAATCCTTGGCAGCTTATGCTAGTGCACGCGAATTTAAAATACAACACGATATGAGTGATTTGATCAAACAGCTTCAGGTTGATTTGTCGCGAATTAACCCGGCTTACATCTCCTCTATGGAGACCTTGGGGGACGGAAAAATGATTGGACTTCCCGTTCTCAGTAATGGACTTGGGCTTTATTACAACAAGTCAATATTCGACCGCTTCGGTGTCCCGTATCCTACGGATCAAATGACGTTCGATGAAGTGTTAGAGCTGAGTCGTCAGCTTACTCGTCAGGATGACGGCGATACCTATATCGGCCTATCATTAGGGTGGCCAAATCACTACTTCCGCTTAAATTCATTCTCTGCACCTTATGTTGATATGTCAAGCGAAACAACGGCGATTAGAAGCGACACGAATTGGTCCGTTATTCTAAATCTGTTCAATGAAGTCGCATCGATTCCCTTGTATAAAGAATTTGTTACAAATGAGCAAAGGTTTATCGAAAATGCATCTTTTTTCAAAGATCGAAATGTGGCGATGGTTGCCACTTTGGTTAATACCCACATGAAAGAGGATACAACAGATTTGGACTGGGATATGGTGACCTTCCCAACATTCCGCGAGGCACCGGGTGTTGGACCGCAGCCGTCCCCTACGATCTTTGGAATCGCTTCGACTAGCAACCATAAACGCGAAGTAATGGAAGTGATTCAATTTCTGATTTCTGATGAATTTCAACTGGGGGTTTCTCGTTCGGGCACCGTCCCTGTCGTACAGACTTCGGAAATAGTCAATGCCTTCGGTCAAGATACGATTTATAAAGACAAAAACCTGAAAGCGGTATTTCACGATGAAATCGCAACCATTTCGAATAAATCCAAATACGACAGCGCAGTAGAGAAAATAGTAATAGAACAGCTCGTTCCCTTGGCCACTGGGGAAATCGATTTGAATACAGCAATTCGGACGATTGAGGAGCAGGGTAACGCGGCGATTGAGAGTATGAAATAATAACAATATTTGAGTGGAGGAAGCTAAGACTTGAAAGCAATGAGCACGATAAATCTGCAGACTGTGATGCAATTGAATGTTGGAAATCCTATAGAGTATTGCCGTACGATGCCCATCGAACTAGGTGGCGGAGAGCCTCGGGCATTCCTGAGCTTTTTTAGTGCGAACTATGACATCGACGCATCGTATCAAATGTTTTGTTACCCGAAGGACACAATGAAGATGATCGTTTACACAGATAAAGGTGAGATTCTATGGACACGCGATCTTGGTATGGGAGTTGTGCCCGGCCATCCATTCTGTAACTTTTTTGCATTCGATTTGGACAGTGATGGCATTGATGAAATCTGGTTTGTCAACAACCGGGATCCGATTCATCCTTTCAATATTGATCAGTATTGTCTCGAACGGGTAGACCCGTTGACCGGGCAAACAACCGGGCAATGGCAGTGGCCGCGCCATGACACAAACCAGCGTATGGGCCATTTGTTTCGCAATCATATACTCGGAGGATATGTGCGCGGCGAGCCGGTACTCATTACAGCCCAAGGGACGTATGGCCCTACGTTCTTCCAGGCTTGGCGTCCCGATATGTCAACTCGGTGGGAGCTTGAAATAAAACCGGGAATTGATGGTCCTGCCGGGAGTCATGTTTTTCCGGTGCTCGATATTAATAGTGATCTTGTTGATGAATTCCTATGGGGTGAGCGTTGCATCGAGATGGACACCGGTTCGATTTTGTTTACTGCCGATGAAGGGTCATGGTATGGGCATTCGGATATGGTTCAACCTGTCTTTGATGGCGATAATAACCGATGGCTCTTGTATGTTAATCGGGAAAACAAAAGCAAACAAGGGCCCCGAGTAATCCTTTATAATGAACACGGCGAGCGCATTTGGGGAGCTGTTGACAGCGGGCACGTACACAAAGGGTGGATCGGGCGTATCGGAGCGAATGGGGAGCTCGTTGCAACAGCAGGGAAAATTGGCGGACAAACCAAAACGTTAGCGGGTCGATTCTATACGGGAGTAGAGGAGTACACATTTGATGCTTTCACCGGAAAACCGTACCCTTTGCCTTACAGTACCTTTGATACAGCGCCGATTGATCTGAACGGAGATGCCATGCATGAAATAGTGTGCGGGGTAACTGGCGGAGATGCCCGCGTCATAGATCGATTTGGGAATCCAGTGCTTCAGATCGGTGGACGTGTCGGATTGTGTTCCAAACTCATCGATCATCCAGGTGAACAAATACTGACCTACTATCGAGATGGTGTTGTGAAAATCTGGGCGGACATGCAAGCGGAGGATAATAATGATGCGTTAAAACGTTATGCCCATCCGTTTTACCGGACAAATCGAAAGTTTCCGACAAAGGAGTATGTTCTTTGCATGCTTGGTGGTATTTAACTGGGATTTATCCACTGTTAAATGTATAAATAATTAAACCTCGGTGTAACGAATTACACTGGGGTTTTGTTTTGGTGAAATAGCGAATGGCAAGCAAGGATATATGCATTTCGCTCAGGAAGGACGTCCCCGGACGTCCCTGAACCTCCCTGAACCTCCCTGAACCTCC
>Ga0181465_100505_pt1 | contig 15793 bp, 15 predicted proteins | sample InSIn3gowninarea_FD_119076 | JGI IMG/M metagenome (GOLD analysis project Ga0181465, IMG submission 119076) | Clean room microbial communities from NASA Spacecraft Assembly Facility at Jet Propulsion Laboratory, Pasadena, California, USA -... ... | reverse complement strand
AGTTTTCCATGTTTCATGCTTAAAAAAGGTTATTGATGACAAGCTCCCAATTCAAACAATATTGCCAGAACATGATGAGGAAGGAAAAATCATATTGGAGCCTGAAGCAGTCACAAAAACAAGAACCAGACAACTACTATGACAACAAGGCAAAAGAATCTTATGAGCTTAGAATGGGACCAATGTCGGATGAGTAACACCGCTAAGTTTTTGGAATTGTTGAGATATGTGCCATATCTTAAATATGAGAAGCAAAAAGTTCAAAGGTTCATGAGTGGGTTGCCCCTATCCTTCAGAGATTGAATTGATATCCAGGGGCCTCAGACATTAAATGATGCCATTAAAAAGTTGAAGCATGCAGGCCAGAGTTCAAGAGTGATGGGAAATATAAAAGCAGTGCCAAGTTCAAGGGGGGAAGGAAAAAAGTTATTAATGAATCACGTGTTATCCCTGCTACTCAAGAAAATCAACAAAGGCTCAACATTGTTGGCAAAGACTGCTCTACTCAAGAAGGAGCCAAAAGTTACGGGAATAGTCCATATAAGTGCTAGACGCATGGAGAAAATCGTCTGAGACAATATTTCCCGCAACTCAAGCATGTTGGGTCAAAGCTGTAGAATGCACAAGAAGTGCAGACTGTGGGAGATGTGGCACATTCAATGCCTAGGATCTACGCAACACTGGACAATCGACAGGAAGACCATCAGGCTTCCATAATCGAGATGGAAGGTAAGGTTTGTGACCAAATAATTTCTATTTTGATTGACCCTGGTTCTAATTATAGCTACTTAAGCCCAATTCTTGTGGAATGATGTCAATTGTACCAAGAACCACATGAGAATCCTGGCTAGTTCAATTAGCCACGAGAATAAAGAAGAGGGTTAAGTATTGGGTGAAGGCTTGCCGAATTGAATTAAATGGAATACCCATTATGACAGTCTTCAATGTGTTGCCATTAGGAACATATAACATAATATTGGGCATGGATTGGCTATATAAGCACCACACCAAGGTGGATATTTTGAAAAGGAAATCAAGTGCTTAGATGAGCATGAAGTAAGAAGAGCATTGCAGGGAAAGTGGAAGCCCATATTCGTGGGGCTAATTTCAACCATGCAAGCCAAGAGAAGTAGCAGGAAGGGATGCATCTTATTTGTTGTGCAAATTTTTAGTAGCATTGGAGCCAATAGCAACGCTAACAGTAATGATAATTACATATTAGCCCGATACCATCCTCAAGCAGTTCCAATATGTCTTCCTTAAAGAGATTCCTGGATTACCTCTTCATAGAGAGGTGGATTTATCCATAGAATTGATACCAAGAGTAGCTTCAGCATCAAAGGCACCATATAGAATGAGCACTCCAGAGTTGGTTGATTTGAAGCTAAATCTCAAGGAGATGTTGGATACGGTCGACATGAGACCAATTGTCTCTCCATGGGGAGCACCATTCATGTTCATGAAGAAGATGGATGGTACACTTAGGTTGTGCATTCATTATCTACAATTGGATAAAGTGACCATCAAGAACAGGTATCCATCACCACAGATTGATGATATATTTGACTAGCTAAGAGGAGAAAGTGTATTCTCCAAGATTAATTTAAGGTCCACATATCATCAGGTGTGTATGAAAGATGAGGACATCCATAAAACAACCTTCAAAATGAGGTATCAACATTATGAATTCGTCGTAGTACCCTTTGGACTTACCAATGCATTTGAAACCATTATGTGTCTTATGAACAATGTATTGCACCCTTACTTGGATAAGTTTCTCGTAGTTTTCATGGATTACATTTTGGTCTATTCAAAGACCAAGGAAGAGCACAAAGAGCATTTCAATGCAGTATTACAATTTCTAAGTAAATGAAATTTCTTTCAGTCACAGATTCATTACTTGGGACACATTCTCTGAAGGGAGGGAGTGGTAATTGACCCAAAGAAAATAAAGGCTATAATGGACTGGCTAACACCTTAAAATGTGCTTAACGTTAGGTCCTTCATGGGACTAGCAGGCTATTACAGGAGGTTTATTAAAATTTCTCCAAGATTGGTTGTCCAATTACTCCTTTACAAAAGTGTTGTAATAGCTACAACCACCCTCCAAAATTTTGCCTTAGCTTCATTTTGGAGCCTCCCTATCAACCATCCTCAGCAACATGTCTTGCATCGTCAAGCATATAGGCTTCAATTGTTTCTCAGTGTCTTTCCAACCTGCGCATGTCAGTTTGTTTCACTCCCCTCATAGGCTGTCTTTTCAGACATAGACCATGCGTTGTCCGAGAAACTCCCCCAGAAAATTTCGCAATTCTGGAGGGGAACCAACCTTCCCTCCAAAAATTTTGCAAATCAGTGGTCAGCTTATTGAGCTCAAGAATTTCGCAATGCTGCCTATCAATCTTGCTCTGAAAAATTGCGCAATTCATCCGAGTACAGCTGCTCAACCTAGGAATTGCGCAATCTTGGGAGGCAGTCACCTGTTCCTCCCATAAATTGTACAATCCCTCTAGGACAACCAACTCTACTCAGCCCAGAAACTGCACAAATCCCTCTCTGAGGCTTGCAGACTGCTGCATGTGCCTTTACGTCAACCTATCCCCTCTGGGACTAAGCTATCCCAATTTGCATGCATGGGTTTCTCTTCCCGAAACAATAGATGGCAGCATGCAAAAGGAATCCCTATATCTAGGGGTCTATTTTTAGCAACTGGAGGTTACATGCAAATATCATTTTAGAAACCTCTCGCCAAGTGTCGCTTTTTCCTAGATTTGTGGCATGCATGTCATAACTTCGATCTTGTCAAAAATTATGAATCAGATGTTGTAGAGCTCATTCCTCACATCGATCTTACAACTCTGACATCTTACATTGCATCCAGGAGCCTTCGGCACTTTCAGGTTAGTTGTTTCAAGGTAAGTATGTTTTACATGTCTTTCGTTACGTTTTTGTCACTTTTTGTGTTTTTCTTTGTTTAAGTTGTCTTCTTGATTTCAATGAGTGCTTGCTCTCACTTTGATGTGTGTTAACTTGTAGAAGCACCATTTTAGTTTTCGCTTGCACCTCACTATTGTCACATGCATGATGTTGTTTTTGCACCAACGGTGGCCGTTGCAGTGAATCGCTTCACACACATGCATGTTGTCCCGTCTTCTGGATCATGTACTCACCATTTGCATGCATGATCATTCACTCTTGTTTACACTAAGCTTCACCATGCATTCAAACTTCTCATGTTCTCAGTTGTCCGTCGGCGGGTCTGGGCTACCTTAGCCTGGACCTCCCCTTACCCGGATAACATTGCACGTTCCTAGAAGTGAAGGCTCTACCTTCCCTCCATAAATTGTGCAAGTCTTGCCCAGAACTAACCTCTAGGCTTACATTGTGCAATTATGGGAGGTAGTGCCTTGCTGACCCCAGAAACTGTGCAATGCAGTTTGTTGGTTTGCATGTCACTGCTAGCTAAAATTGTACATTGTGCAGTTTCAATCCTTAGCAGGTCAAGCTGGACTATGCATTGTACAGTTCTAGCAGTCATGCAGCCTCCCGACAACCCAGACTATGCCTTGCGCAGTTTTGATATTCAGTCTCCCAGCCTCCCGGTGAAAATTGCGCAATCTTCACAAACAGTCACCCAAGTATGTTGCATGTCAGTCCTCTAGTTTGTTTTGGTTTTTGAATGACAAATTGCTTGTCATGAGTGTTTCTATGTCTCCAGGTATCGCAGGTATTCGTCTTCCTCTCAACAACATAGGTATAATGGCTTCCAGGAGAGCAAAGTCGAAGACACCATACAAAGCACACTTGGGGATGCAGTGGATCAAGCGTCTAGGAAATTGCCTATCTATGAAGACATCAAGTTGTTCATGGACAAGGATATCAAGATGAAATGGCAACAACATCACAACGAGTAGCACCATCAATAGTAGTAGAAGGTAGCACACCTGCATGCGACAAATGTAAGAGGAAGGTTGTTGATAGTACAGAGGCGGAACAAAGTTTCAAGCTCAAGCAGATCCACTGATGAAAGAAACTTTGGAGACTGAGGCTATGAGGCGACGACACGACAAGAGGATCACACGAAGGCAGAGAGAGAGAAACAAAGAATGAGTTGCAGGTGCTCAAGCGACAACTCATGGAAGAACATGAGCTGCACCAACAAGAGAAGGAGTTTCAACGGGAACAGGTACAACAAGAGGCGCAACATGCACAGACTGATGACACTACACCCATATAGGTTATGGAACCATCCAGTAGTTGGCATGGAGCAGATAAGGTGAGCAGTGTTGTCGATCGCATGCAAGGGTATTCAGGAACATGGATGTCACTATGTGCATGCATGCAATCCCACCCATTGGCACACTCACCAAGGCGAAGACAAGAAGCAAGTCCGACTGAAGCTGAACATGTATTTCATAAAGTTGATGCGCATGGTCACCAACACACACTCGGAGATCAGCACAGACACTATGCATCAGTATGTTGCTGGTCTAGTTGCATTGAAGACAATGATGCACATGTTGTTAAATGATTTGGACAAAGGAGCCATATAAGTGTACCCGGATGCAACAGAGGCAAGAGTTCGCTTTCAACAGGATGTCACCATTGAGTGCACAGACAGATCATGGATGACCAAGCTTGGCAGCAGTTCGCCACCATCGACCATCACAAGGATGTTGAAGAGTTGGTCTTACCACAACGGTCCGAGTGTTAGTGATGCCTTGCATGGCTTGCTCAAGCCATTTTGTCTCAGATGGGTACATGTGTAGATTGTATGTAACGCCTTGTCAAGTGGAAGTTCAAGTGTTGATAGTTGAATGTAATAGTCATAAAGTAGATGAAGAGTCATGAGGGTAGATGAACAATCACAAAGGGGAATGTCAAGGGTCACCCCACCCTTTGTTATAAATAGTCCCTCATAACTCATTGTATAGGCTTTTGGTCAGCCAAGCTTCCGATATGAGTATCTTAGAGAAATCTTGGAGAGTACTGTAATGAGCCTTGGCTTCTCCACTGTGCAGATCTAGTATATCTCTTTGGAGGAGGAAGTGGCAGTGACTGTAACGTTCCGCTGTCAGAACTAGTGGTTGGTCATGGTTGTATTATATGACTGGAACTTTCACTTCTTAATATAACGTAGCCAACACGTTTCATGCATATGTCGTATTGTATTTCAGCTATCTTGTTTGCTCTAAATTATATATGTATCTGTTTTCTAATGCATGTGTATATAGACTCTTTCTGTATATGCATGTATGAATCTTGCTAAAATGTGTTGTTGATTTAACCATCACTTTGGATTGCTAGCTTACTTTCCTTCCAGTTTGTGATGCATTTTTGCTCGTGTGTTTCCTTCTTAACCTCGTGCTTTCATAGGTTTCCAATGGGTGCACTCACCTCACCCTCTGTGTGTTAGAATCATTCAAGCACCTTCCTTGACTTGCTACATATGTCACACCCTTGCTACCAACAGGGACATCTTACTTGCCTTTGTGCACAACCGCGATTAAGTTGATATCGTACAACCCATTGTTGGGACTCCTACACCAAACGGTTTGAGGTCTAGTTGGGAATTCTTACTGGGGAGATCCTCTGACATGTTGGCGGGTCCAGCACCGTCAACAAAAAGAAAGGGAAGAGATTCAAATGGACAATTGTTTGTGTAGAAAGCTTTGATCAGTTGAAGCAATTGTTGACTAATGAACCAATATTAAGAATAACATATCTTGAAAAGGATTTCATGGTGTGCATGGATGCCCACAAGGAGGGAATTGGAGGAGTATTGATACATGAAGGTCAAGTGGTGTGCCATGAGTCCCAAAATTTAAATGAGCATGAATAGAATTATGTAACTCATGATTTGGAATTGGATGCCATCATCCATGCATTGAAGATGTGGAGGCACTACCTTCTTGGTAGGAAATTTACCCTAATGAATAATCATAGAGGTTTGAAGTATTTATTTGAACAACCTAATTTAGATGCAAGGAAATCTCGATGGCTATCCATGCTTAACAAAATTGATTTTGAAATCAAATATATAAAAGGAAAGGAGAATAGAGTAGAGAATGCCCTTAGTAGAAGGGTGTAATTAAGTAATTTAGTAGCCATAAGTTCTTATGGGACTGATCTTGAAGAGAAGATCAAAAATTTTGGGCAGCAAGATGAAAAGCATCAACAACTGAAGGAGAAGTTATAGAAAATCTTCTAAGATAAGGAAGATAAGGACTATGGCCTTACAGAAGAAGGGATAATTAAATTTAGAAGCAGAATTTATGTGTCAAATAAAAGTGAATTGAGGAAACTCATATTAAAGGAGTTTCATGCCAAGTTGTACTCTGGCCACCTAGGTTACCAAAAGACTCTTATAACCATCAAGTAGTTCTTTTTTTGACTTGATTTAAAAAGAGAAGTGGTTGGATTTACCTCCAAGTGCATGGAATGCCAGCAAGTAAAGGTTGAGTGCAAGCACCCAACTAGTTTTTTACAACCTGTTCCTATTCTGGAATGGAAGTGGGAAGTGATCTCCATGGATTTCATTACTCATTTTCCAATAACCTCTAGACAAAATGATGTAATCATGGTGGTCATTGAAAAGATGAGAAAAGTGGCTCATTTTGTAGCTATCAAATCCACCAATTCAACTAGTGAGGTGGATAAAATATTCATAAAGGATATTGTGAGGTTACATGGAGTTCCCAAGAAGATAATTTCAAAGAGATGCTAAGCTCACCTCAAGGTTTTGAAAAGAACTGTTTACAGGCCTGGGGACAGAATTAGCCTTAAGTATAACTTATCATCCATAGAAAGATGTGAAAACAAAGAGGACAACCAAAATCCTCGAATACATGTTGAGGATGTATATGATGCACTAGCCAAGGAAGTGGGAAGAGCACCTTCCACTTGTGGAATTCACATACAATAATGGATAATAAGAATATCATAAGATGATCATATTTGCAACACTTTACGGAAGAAGTTGCAATTCTCCTATCAAATGGAGTAACCCAATGAACAGGTTCCTTACTGGGCTAGATATGTTAAAAAACATGGAGCAACAAATGTAGATCATCAAATAGAATTTAAAGGTAGCGCATGACAAACATAAGAACTATGCGGATCAACATAGGGTGCATAAGGAGTTCCAAGTTGGGGAACATGTTTACTTAAGAGTTAGGCCTAAGAAAAGTTCCTTGGATATTGAGTCATGTGCCAAGCTGGCACCATGGTTTTGTGGGCCTTTTAATATACTTGATAGAATAGGACCAATGGCCTATAGATTAACCTTACCACCATCGATAAAGGTACACGATGTTTTCCCTGTTACAGGTGGAACCAGAGGAAGAGTTCCAGCGGGAACCTCTATGCATCCTGGATCGAAGACAACTTACGCTCTGAAATTGAGCAATAGAGCAAGTCAAAGTGCAATGGAGGCACTTTGGGCTCGAGGAAGCCACATGGGAAATGGCTGACCAGATGAAGGAAACCCATCCTTTCTTATTTCTTCAGTAAAACAAGTTGTAAGTACATTGTAAATGTTGTACAAAATTGTGTACATAAAGCTCCATAATCAATTATGGTTGGCATGAAGCATGTTTTTGTTGTATATGGTTACTGTACACTGAATACGGTGTTCCCCCTCAAGGGGGAGGGGATTGTGACATCCCCTAGTTAATATTTCTCTCTTGAAAATAATTGTAATTATTTTAAAATGGCCAAGAAAGGGACACAGATTCCATTGCTTGAGGGAATTATTGTTTCAAATATCAGTCTTGGTTGGTTGAGTGGGATGACCATGCCATCAATTAACTAAAAAAAGAAGGGATAGGGGCATGTACCCTTTGGCTTCAATAACAAGCAAAGAACAGGACAAAACATTAAGGCATCATGGGTTGCACTGTCCATGAGACTGACTACTACGAAATCATGGAGAAGGAGGTAGTTAGTTTGTTGGAAAACATGGAGGAGGACCTGAAGATTATTATTATTCACCTATTGATACATGGGATCTCTCTCTTGCTTGAGGACACACACAGTCATACGTTGAGGGAATGAAATTCTTGGCACGCAAAAGCTATGGAAGAGCACATGAAAGACACATCTAGATATTGTTATGGAAGAGTGTAGAGAACGACATAGAAAACTGTTTTTGTTAAGCACTGGGAAAATTTTAAAATTAGCTGAAAACCCCTCTTAGTGGTTGACTAGACATAAGGATCACATAAGGAAATGTCTTTCTTATAGGCCTGGAGAAACCAATAGAAGCTTGTGATTTATGAACCTATTGGACTGGGAAGAATCACTCAGGTGCTTGTGAGGGTTGATGAATCACCAAGAGTTTCCTTGGGGCTGAAGCTCTAGTGCTTGACCCACTGAGGAACCACCTGCCTGGAAAATGATTTATTTACCCTTAAACAACTTAACCATTGAAGAACCTTCCTTATAGTCGACTCCCTTCTCTTGAAAGTGAGTTAGAGTTCTTTGTATTGTAGTATGCTGACATGAATGTGAATATGCCTAAAAAGTGTGAGTGAATATGAGTATCGCTGGTGGATGAGACAGTGTAGCCTGGTGGCATCTTGTGTCAGTTGTTTTGTTGGTTAAAATATGTCAGAAGCACTCCACCTCAAGATTTGGAATTTGTATCAGGTGTGACAATTGAAACTAAGACTTGGTTATATCTATCTATCGTTGGGTGGAGAGTTGAAGTCCCGCTCTCGGTTGGAAAACTTCGTTACTGTTTAAGATAAGTAATGCTCCCGCTTTTGAAATTAAATGTCTAACATATACTCACTGTGTTGGATGCATACCTATGATGATGTTAGTTTGATGCTCAAATGTGTGGTTGTGCCTGTAAATTAAGGTTGGAATGAATTTTCTTATGTACCTGTGAAATGTTGATGGAATGTTGATGTCCTGCAGGACTTTGGAGCACTATATGGCTTCTTTTTTGTTTGCATGGGTTTGTTACATACTATTTATTAGTCGAGAGATCAAGATATCTATGAGTTAAGATGGACTTGCTTTTTTCCAATTATTATCAACTGAAGAGGCCCGTAAACTACAAGTTGATAATTTCTCAAGAGCCTCAGTGAATGTGAATGGGAAAGTCCATGTTCCATTTATTATGACGCCAAAATAACTTGCTATTAAGTCTCATTTTATTATTCTTAAGCTCAAGATGGATATATATATATATATATAGACACACACGCACACACATAAGGGTCGACTGGGTTGGGCAGAGTTCTAGCTAAAAGTTCAAGAGAGATAGCTCCAAAGTGAACTATGTAAACACCTTGATGGAGATAGGCCAGGTCCTGGAGTAGGCCATATGCTCACAGAACCATCGTGGTCAAAACATAGTCCAAGACTCTATAAATGTGATGAATAACTCATATAGGCATGGTCCCTATGTTATTATCCCTCAACATCTTACACTCCAACTCATATGACCCTCAATTATCATCGAGATATAAGAATATCAGATCTCACTAGTTCTTGTCATGTGGCTCCTCCTAATATTTCAAGATTGTTTTCTTTAAGGTTATGTTTCAAGATGGCAAAGGAGTTTCAGTAATATTATATACTTAAATTTCCATCCCATCACCTTGATTTGCCAACCCCATAATGGCGAATATTCTTCATCTCTTAACTGATGCTTTTTTGTCAACTGTCGATAAGCTTATCGGTCTCGGTGGTTTAGCACGTAGTCTCTCGGAGTTTCTCCCAAGATCATTTTCTCTAAGATCAGAGATTCATTCTATGTTTTTTTTCACTGAGAAAGGTTGGCCTCCGAGGTGGGTTTCCGCCGAGAAAGGTTTACCTCTGAGGTGGGTTCACACAGAGAAATAGTTTCGTGAGAAGGAATTTTCTCATAAAAGGTTTTCCTCGAGGTGAGTTTCCTTTGAGATACATGGCAAGACCTTAGAACCTCGGACCTCGGTGGTTTAAGGGCTTAGTGCGACAGAGTTCCCACTGGGGTGGTTTCTTCCAGGGTGATGCCGCGGTTGTGGGTCATTATACTTGCATGAGAGGGGACGGTTTATACGTATGCTCATGTATATATATATATATGTTATCATCTTAGGTCATGGATGAGTCGACAACTATTGCAATAACGCCAAGTAGCAGTGATGAGGCTGACGGGGACAACCATGTGAGGACCACGTGGATTCCATGTTGCAGGTTAATGACATGGCACTAAATTTTGAATGGCCATAGCTTTCGACCTAGAGGTCAAATCAGGACAAAATTTATATCGCTAGAATCGTTTCAATGAGACGAAAACGATGAAATCATCCATATGAAGTTTTAAGGAAGTTGAAAAATATTGAAATTTTTAGGTCCCATTTCCATTATCTTACCTTGGATCTTGGGTTAGCATAGTAACCATCTCCTTCTAACTTGTGTTGTGGGTTTGGATTACGACGAGGTATGTTACACTCAGTCTTACTAGTTTTGTTGGCTAGTATGTTAACTGTCAAAGTTTTTACATCCCACAACATAAACTGCATAGCCCAACATACCATATATCAAGAGAACCAAAAAAAACAACATAAACATATGAAATAGACAACCATTATGACTCTAAAGATGTCACGGGAGCAAGATTGTTTGACCTAGTGCTTGAGGGTGTTGGAAACCCGAGTTCACACTATATTTGCTTTTCCAAGTGCTTTATACAAGCTTCCAAATGTTTTAGGTTGTCTTTTATTCTCTATTGGTTTCGTTTAATCTCATTGAGGAAAGAAATGATTTCGTTTATAGCATCATGCTTCTCCTTGAGAACTAGTGCCCAAGGTTTGGGATACATTGAGAAAATTATTCCATTAACCTTAGAATCTAAGACTATTTGTCTGTCCCTACGGACATTTCTTTCAAGGCTTTGAATATTCGCCTTAGTGCATGGAGGGATCAAAACCTAGTATAAAGAGGTTGCCCCCTAGACAAGATCCTTAGAATGGGTCTTGCTAGACTAGACACACTCTCCAACACCTCAGCAATAGCGGCCACACTATTGAGGCATGGTAAACCAAATAATCCACAATAACATATCAACCTTGAGAAGGCCACAAATTCACTTCACCTTAAACCTAAAGTAGTCAAACTTCTTGAGCACAAATAGAGAATACCCACAATTGCAGGGGTTGAGACTCTCCCTGCTTCCCAAAAAATAGATGCTAGATACAACAACTGAAACCCCTACAGGAGAATTTAAAAAGATCGTAGCAATGCAACACATTGGAGCCAATGCCACGAAAGAAGGGTGAAAAAATGATAATGTTGATATACAATTATTTCAGGAAATGTAATAGATTTCAAAAGAAAAGGAGCCTTTAGAAGCCAACCCAGCAGAGTACCCACTGACTCTATTAGAGAAGGGATAACAAGAACCAATTTCACATAGAAACTGACAATGACAAGATAACAAGGTGCATAGGGCCAGGAACATAATGTTACCTTGGCACACAACCAAGAATAAAAGAAAATACCTAGTCGTAGATCAACTTTGAAACACAAAGTTGAAGTCACCCTCTGAACAATGCCAAAATATGTGCAACTGAGGTAGGCATCCAACTTTCTTTTTATGATGAGCAACCACCGAGAAAGAACCATTTACAAGCGCAACCTAAGATGGTAAGCTTTCACCTTTGAGAGGAAGCACTGGAAAATAAACTTTAGAATCTATTGTTCAATCTAAACTTTCCTATGTAGACTCCCTCAGAACCAGGATGATACCCTTGGCCAGAACATAATCTGGGCTCACAAAGATACCAAATATACTCTTGTGTGACCCATGTTCACCTTGCTTCACATACATTGGTGGTTGAAACATTCAAAGGATTGTGAGATAACAAACTAACTTTAGGTGAACCATAATGACAAGTGACAACCTTTGCACATATAGTGCATGGAAGGGGCAAACCATGCCACCCCCCTCCTTAATCGTCTCGGGAATCGACAAGGTGACGGGTGCCCCCCTCACCAACCACCCCCCCCCCCCCCCCTGCCCACCCATTATGGAACTCCTCCCTTGTGTTTTCCTCCACCCCAAACACGAAAATACAACATTATTAGTTATTATTTTAATTCAAAAACATTGTTCCTAAAAATATTAATATAAACAATCTAAAAAAAAAAAACTAAGAATACAATTTGATTTAATAATCAAGAATATAAAATCTCTCTATTTTGCATTTATTCTTTTAATATTATTTTAACAAATCTTGGTAGCTTAATTCTTGCCAAGTTTAAAATTATGTAATGAATGTTTAAACTTAATGTGACTAAGTGCAAAAGTAACTAGTGTTTTTTGTTAAAAGACAATTAAAAAAGAAAAAATACTCATAGAATATGTAAAGGATGATTGAACCCTCTATCCTAAAAGTAAAAGAAGATTTAAATCCTTTGAACAATGAGTTTATATGAACAATTATCAATTACAATTACAATTTGTAATTTGTAAATTAGTTTTTTTTTAAACAAAACAGGTAGAAATTTGTATTAAAAATATGGATTACAAGGCCAAAACCTTTACATATCCCAATCTTCCTTGTATGTTTGAGATTGAGCATACGACCTCAATCCAAACCCTCAAACGAGTTCCTTGCGTTGAAGAAAGTGTAACTAGGTTCGGTGTTCATAAATTAATTTTGATCTTTGCACTTACAAAAGAAAATAATTATTATTTTTGTTATTATCAAGAATGGATTTCTTGTCCATTCGATAGGTCAAGCACATGTTTAAGTGCTTCTAGGAAAGTCAAAGAGTTAATGTAATTATTGAAGACCCATGTGGGCATGTTACACTATGTAAACATATGTATTAGAGTCAACGAAATGTGTTTAGAATGATCCTCCAAAGAAAAGGCAAGTCTCCTCTTCAAGTCGGCTCAAGAAATAAATTTTTATGCACAAATGTCAAGTTGGCCTAAAAGGAGGGACAAAATCCTATATATAGAGTAGTATGACCTCACCATTAAATCATAAAATGATCTTTGAAATCAACAAAGAGAAGAGGTGCGAAAAATGGCAAGAAGGGTGCTTCTAGGGCAGCTAAGAAGAGAGGAAAGAAATTCGAATTGTGGAGGATTATTGTAGGGCTCTTTTCTGTCACATGTGCGAGGAAGGAAGGACATTTATGTGGTCATATAAGATCTAGAATTGCAGCAACATAAAGGGGTTCGATTGGGCTAAAGAGAGGCTCCAAATAGGCCTCCATTTCCAGTGGGGTAGGTGCTATCTCAAGCGAAGGAAGAGAAAATAAAAAGTTGGTCAATTACAAGCCTAGATCAGCCACACGTGCAAAGAATTCAGATCTATAGTAGGTTAAGAGGATCAACCTCTAAACTCAGATATACACCAGAAGAAAGGCCTCATTATCTAGCCTAAGCATCAAGAAGAAGGAAGATTTCCAAGCTAGGTAGAGAAGGAAAGGAGGACACCAAAGAAGAGGTCTCTAAGGAGACCTAGGGTTTTTGCAGTTGTCGGAAAAAGAGCCATTAGTTGCCAGAAGAAGCACTAAAGAAGAGATCAAGGTGCAGTGCAGAAGAAGGCCTTAATTGAAGATCATAAGGGAAGGTACAAAAGAGAGTTTGTGTCTTGTGCTTGGAGGATCTACTGATCAAGGGTCTAGGGTTTTGAATTTGTCAATTAAAGCTTCAATAAGAGAAATTTGTAGAAGGGTTTTCCTCTCTATGAGAGAGAGGTTTTGCCCTGGCTGAGAGCCAACATCTTGTGTTCTTGTCTCTTTTTTTTTGGTAACTATTTGATGAAGTAAGAGAACACACACTAATAATAATAAGAGAAGTTTGTGCTAATAAGAAAAGTAGAAGTTCTTCGCAAATAGTTATCATCATCAGAAGAATCTCATCATAACCTAGATGCCCTAGATTCTTCAACACCTTGTGACACAAAAAATTCAGTTCCTTTCCAACTAAACATTTTCCAAAAAAAACCCCAAAATACAAACACATTTACATTTCATTTTTCACTATAATTTTATTTTGGTCTAGTTTGACTTCTTGTTTTTCTTGGAGAATTTTTTTTCCTTTACTCCAAACTTGAATTCAAACCACATTTTCTATAACTTCTGGTGGATATTTTTTCGACATCTGCACAATATTAATCTTGAAATCTTCCTCATCCACTTGATCTGCCCAAGAAGTTTCCTTTTCAACGACATTCCTTGTACTTTCTAGAGGGAATTAATTTTCCATAAGGGTTTGATGTTTTTCCACTAACATTGCATCTCGAGAATCTACACTGGCAATTGGAGGATCCACATTAGCAAGATATTATTCATGATTAGAGTTTGTTATTGCGGCTATGACTTCTTTGACTAGATCCGTGTCCTGCTTGTCTTTTGGTTCTTTCTTGTTTAGAATCTCTTCTTCTTTTAATATTGTATAGTGATTACCATGTGCATCTTCCCTCCATTTGGGCCTTAGAGGTTTTTTCTGATCTTTGTTATTCTGAGAATGCTTGCGGCAATTTTTAATTACATGCCCTGTTTCATAGCATGTTCTACACTAAAATGAGATATTCTCGTAGTCAACATTTTGGACCCAAAAATAGTTTGGATCCATCAAAGTAATCTCCATTGGAAAAGCCTCTCCATCACAAATGTAGGCATATGTAGTCTTGATTTTATTTTATTTATTTATTTTTATTTTTTTGCTGGTCAACTACGATAGATGTTTTGAAGCACATTCCCAATGGAGGAAAGCGATGTATTATTCCATAATTGCAAAGTAAGGTTCAAAAGCCTTACCCAAATTGGGGCTACAAAAATTGATGTCGTTACTAGATGAAAAATGGGAGTCAAGGGTTGCATGAGGTGGCCAACGCTCCCCAAAAACCATGGCCTAGCTTCATAGATAGCCTTCTTGTCCTCAATATTATTGAAAACCACAGTGAAAAAACCCCGAGCCTTAGGGTAAATATTCAACTTGTCCATTAAAAGGGGCTTCCATGTCTTAGAGATCCATTTATGTAGATCGACTAGTCGTGACTAGCACCCATTACACATGCAAACCAAACCATTCTCAAAAAAAAAATCACAACAAAAAGCTTCCTCATCCACAAGAACATTAAGGGAAATTTTTTATTGAACCACTAGAAGACCAGAACCAAAATTCAACATAGATTTGTACAAACCGAAGAAGAACTAGCTTGATCGACAACCATACTTGCAAAAGAAACTGATTTATTCTCCAAATCACTAGGGATCACCATTGGATGATCTGCAGAAAAGATCTTGTTATGCGACCAGCTCACAAAACATAAGAAAAGATAAATCAACGACTTGAAAATTAGCCTCTTCGGGGGGGGAAACCTCCTTTCATCACATAAATGAACAATTTTTGGATGATACAAATGACAACACCTCCTTGGTATATATAGGAGTCTAAAGGGTCGCAATATAATCAAAGCCTACATAACAATAATAATGTAAGGGAACAACAATAACAATAAGGGGGCTACATTGGTATTATATGGACCTATCATGCCCCTCTCCTTCAAAAAAATTGTTGTCATCAACACTTGAGTAGTTTTAGATGTTTTTGTATAAAATTCTCATCCTCACATGTGGAATACTCAGTGGGTAAGTTCTTTCACTTAATGACATATACTATAAAATTAATTGATTCCGTAGTTGTCGGGTTCTTGTTTTTGTGACTGCTTCAGGCTCCAATATGATTTTTCCTTCCTCATCATGTTCTGGCAATATTGTTTGAATTGGGAGCTTGTCATCAATAACCTTTTTTAAGCATGAAACATGGAAAACT
>Ga0181465_100503_pt1 | contig 15816 bp, 13 predicted proteins | sample InSIn3gowninarea_FD_119076 | JGI IMG/M metagenome (GOLD analysis project Ga0181465, IMG submission 119076) | Clean room microbial communities from NASA Spacecraft Assembly Facility at Jet Propulsion Laboratory, Pasadena, California, USA -... ... | reverse complement strand
AGAGAGTTAAAAAAATATCCTAATACATAGCGAGGCCACCTAGGGGGTCTACTCCTTCCAAAATGATTTAGATCTTTGGTGGCTAGTTTTACCCCTTCTATTCACCTAATTCTAACCCACCTTTAGTTAGAGTGAAGAGAAAAACCCACTTGTTATCCTTTTACTTTAAAATGGCATTCATACCTTTTATTGAAACTACTCTCAAAATGGCTTCTAATCAATTTGCCATTGTGCCAGGATAAAGAGATAATTTTTGCTTGGACTTCTTTTTCTTGGCTAAGGTCGCATCCTCTTTAAAACCTTCATTTGCATCCAATGTGGCCTTATGAGGTTCCTTAGTCACTTTGGGTGGGTTTTCTACCTCCCCAAAACTTGACATGTAGCCCTCTTTTTTATGGAGATGTCCATCCCATACTGCTGCCCTATACCCTAGTGGATCTTGATAAGTATAGAAGGTAACATCTTGTTGAAATTCTTCTACCATGCTTTGATAGATTTGAAATAGAATTTCAATCTTTGGTAGAGTTTTATGTGCTAGATCTAAAATTGGTATACATAGCCTACCTAGCTTTCTACTTGTTCGATCAACATATCTTTCACCAAGATACCAAATGAGTTTTTCCCTATCTTCCAATGATACTCCTTTCTCCTCAAACTTGTAAAGAAAATGCTGAAAAACATTCAACCTGTAGTCTACCTTCTTGAATTTAATGGTTGATCTACCCTTCATTCCCTCAGTCTAGTAAGATCGAGGCTCTGATACCACTTGTGATGTCCTAAAATGAGTTTTCATTAAAATGTCTCCCTTAGGGTTCCAAAAACCCTTCTCATCTTCCCATGTCTAACCAATAGCAGCAAAAATGTCCAAGATGGCCTCATGGCTCCTTCAATATTCCATGAACCCTCTCAAAAGGGGACATCCACATAGGGATGCAAATAGCTAGTCAATAACAAATAATTATGATGAGGGAGGTTGTCTAACTATGCAAGGAATATACATGCATCAAAATATTAATAAGGATAAATTAAATATGCATTCATATAGTTATACCAATGGATAAGAATAGAATGTGGATTATTTTCTCAAATAGGCCCTCAGGATCATAGATGAATACAGATAAGATAATGAGGGTTCTAAACCCTTATTACCTAACTATGGAATAATCAAAAAAGAGAAACTCCCTCAAAACCCTCTGGATTACCCTACCAAGGAAACCCACTAAGCTTTGGAAACTATGAGGTAGAAGTTAATACTCAGAATACCACTAGATGGGCTAAGTTTCACACCAAGCTGTAGAATACTAGGCTCCTACCCCTATCACTCCTCTAGACACCATCCAAGATGATTTCTTAACATCACCAATACTTGAGATCCACTCGAAATCGATAAAAGATAATGAATGATCATAATGTATCCTCCATAATGGCCTCATCTTCTATTTATAGCTTTATCGGTACATGATTTACTAAATCCATGTGCAATATCTTTTAATCATCCATTGATGATGGTCAATGGGTCAAATGCACAATGTGGAATCTTGAGGAAGCTCAATTGCATAATGTGATATCTTGGTGGATCCTAGTGCACAATGTGGGGCCTTATTGAGCCCATAATACCAATGTTGGGGTGATGTGGGTCTTCCAAGCTAATGTAGGGTCCATATGTTACCCAAAATTTCACGTGGAGCTCACACAATCTTCCAAGTGCCAACATACTACAAATACTATCATACAATACATAAAAAAAGGATAATTACCACAAACTAGAATAATTCACCCTAACTCAAAATAACACTAATTCAAAGGGAGACATCCCATTTCTAGGCTCACAATGGGTCCACGAACCATATGCTCAACTTTGAGTTACACATTCACCACAAAGACACAAATTCCAAACTATTATACATAAAAGATATCAATATTTTCCTACTACTCCAAATGGGATATCATAATGGATTAGTTCATTGTATAAGAATGGATGAGGAACCTTTCAACCATTGCAACCTCTTTTAGATACCAAATAGCCCTATCCTTCCTTCTACTCATATATTCCTTTAAATTATCTATATCGATTAGGACCTATCATCTCTTCATATTGTTATCAATGAAATATATCAAGAAGTAAAACTAAAATCAAATAATAAATTAGTCCAAACTAAAACTAAACCAAGCCCCCTAGATGTTCAAGTATATGAAAATCCTAAAAACTTATATGGAGAGCTCAAATAAGAAACCCTCGCAATGCCTTCCCCTATAATTCAATAAGAAATCTCTTTGAATACGTGAGTGGCTCACCTAGATGAAAAGCTTAAATAAATAAACTACTCTACAGGAAAATCAAGTTTAGTCATTCAAATAGAGGATAATAACCTTCCTAAGATTTGTAAATTATCACTAAAAATAAAGAAAAGAGGAATCCACATATAGTAATGATCAAATCTCTTGGGTGGATATCGAATTTAAAAATGTTGATCTCCGTAAATACACCATTGATGACATGTTGTTTAATGTGTTATCTCTACGTGATGTAGGTCACCCATCTGAGGCTCCTTTGGCCATTGGTACCTTGGTATTGCTTGGCCCCTCAGATAACCAAACTTATTTTTTGTATGTAGCTCTTGATTTCCCTTATTATCAAGTGCTTAAGGTTATGTCCAAATAAGCCTTTTCAAGTGAGCTTGACTACTTATCTAGACCTTCTTTCATTCACCATTACTTAATCAAGTGCAAACGGTAGGGCTTTGGCTTGGATTGATAAGATCAAGGCATGATTCATATCATGCAACTACCTACTTAAGATGATAAATATAAACAAGGCCTTGGTTTCAAGTATCCTTAAAAACTAGAAGCCTTGACCTAAATTCATGAGATTGAGGATGAGGCAGACTATGAGTAATAGCCCTCCCCTTATGAGGATTTGTTATGTGAAGCACCCTCTTTTCCAACATCTTAGTTTTCTATTTCCTCTTATCTATTTGAACATGTCATCATGGTTGGTATCTTCTCTATTTATCCTTTTCACATCCACTTGACTTTGATAACATTCATGTTGTGGATCAAGATATTATTGATTTTGTAATGATCCCTCATACTGATCTTGCCACACATGATGATTTTAATTTTACTTGTATCCATACTGACCTTGATGATGGTGAGCTAAATGTTGATAATTATTGGTCATATTTTAATCACTAGTGGGAAGAAGGTTCTCATATGTTAGTTGAGGAAGTCATGGAAATTGATTTGGGAGATGATCCTAGTGCTCTGAAAATGGTCTAGTTCAATAAGAGTCTTCAAGCAAATGAATTGGTAGAATGGATTCCAGAGCTTAAAAAGAGTATTAAGGTATTCATCTATGCATGATAGGATATGCCAGGGTTGGATACTAACATTATGGTTCGTCATTTAACCCTAAGATCTGATGTTAAGCTTGTTGAGTAAAAACCTCATCATATTCATCTTGGCAAGGTATTATTAGTGAAGTTTGAACTAGAAAAGATGATAAATGCTAAGTTCATAGAGGTAATTGCTTATCCTAAGTAGGTTTCAAACCTGGTAATAGTGCCTAACCTAGATGGAAGAATAAAAATTTACACAAATTTCAAGGATATCAATAAGTCATGTCCTAAAGATGATTTTCCACTCCCTAATATTAACACCTTAGTGGACAACATGATGGGTCATGAAATGTTCTCATTGATGGATGAATTTTTTAGATATAACAAAATCATGATTTCCAAGGAGAACAAACATAAGATGGCATTCACTACTCCTTGGGGAACATACTACTATAGAGTAATGTTATTTGGTATCAATAATGCAGGAGCGATACCAGTGGGCCAATGATATAAATTCTTCATGATTATATACATGATATAGTTTAGGACTACATGGATGACTTGATTATGAAAACCAAAGAACATGATGCTCACCTTGAGGCTATGTGCAAGGTTTTGGACTACTTGCTTGAATACGATGTTCAACTTAATCATAAAAACTATGTATTTAGAGTTTTATCAGGGAAAATTTTATGGTTTATAGTATCAAAAAGAGGAATTTTGGTTGATCCTAATAAAGGTAAAGCTTTCAACGATATGCCTCCCATACATAATTTGAATTAGTTACAAAGTTTATAAGGAAATATCTAGGTAATTCGATGATTAATTGCTTAGTTATCCTATAAGTGTCACCCATTCAACAAGTTGTTAAAAAATAATGTTGAATTTATATTGGATTCGAAGTTTCAAAAGGCTTTTGATGTAATTAATAAATATTTAATGAAACCTATTATTCTCATTCCTCCTCAGATGGATGTACCTTTTCAATTTTATATTTCTACCATTGACTTTGCTTTGGGCTTGATATTGGACCAAAAAAATGAAGTAAAGAAAGAGAAACTTGTTTATTACCTAAGTCATAATCTAGCTATTTATAAAACTAGTTATGTCCATCTTAAGAAGTTGTCTCGCAATAGTGTTTTCTGCCCAAAATTTGAGACATTACTTGCTTAATCAAAAAACCTATATAATCTCTAAGATGGATCCACTCAAGTATATGATGAATAAAATAATGCTTAATGTTCAGGTAGTAAAGTGGATTACATTCCTATCTGAATTTTACCTAGATTTTATCAATCATAAATCTATCAAAGGTCAAGTGATAGTTGATCAGTTTGTTGAAGCTCCATAGAAAAGTGGGATCCCTTTGCATGTAGAATTGCCATATCATAATCTATTCAAAGTATTTAAGATTGAAGAGCCAGTGGAATAAGAGGATTTTGACATGATCATGTACTTTTATGTATCTTGTTGTGAGTAAGGAGGTGGGGTTGGGGTAGTGTTTGTAACACCTCAAGGAGTGCCTATGCCAGTATATTTTAAATTATCTTTTGAGTGCATGAACAATAATGTTAAATATGAAGCACTCATTCTTGGTTTAAAATTAGAAACTAAGATTAATTATGAGCATCTTAAGATACATTGGGATTCATTATTGATCATTAACTAAGTCAAAGGAATATATGTTTGTAATCACCCTTTCCTTAAGCTATATAAGGCCATGGTGGAGATTCTATTGAAACATTTTAAGGCATATGATATTGAGGTCACTCCTAGGTCTTAGAACCATTTTATTGATACAATGATCTCTTTAGGGTCTCTTATTATTTAAAATCCTTTCAAAAAGGTTAGACATATGGAGGTGATCACTATGTATAAGTCTTCACTATATTCCCCATTATATCAAGATGATGTTCCTTCATCAACCCAAGTTAACAAGTTGAATGTTATATCAAAAGACTTGTGGTATCAACATAAAAAATAATATCTAAAATGGGGAACTTTTCCCACAACCATGAGTACCATAAAAAGAGGGAATTCAAATAAAAATGCATTAAATATACCATTCTAGGGGATGTTGTGTATAGAAGGGGGTTTGATGGGGTACTCCTTTGATGCCTAAAGTGGGCAGATAAGCAAATAACCATGCATACATGTCATAATGGTACTTTTGGTGATCATTTGAGTGGGTTTTCCAATGCTAAAAGGCTTATAAGAAAGGGATATTACTAGCCCACCATGGAAAGGGATTGCCATGACTATATTAAGAAGTATGTAAAATATCAAGAGCATGTCAATTTGACTCATGCACCATCTTAAGAGTTGCAACTGATTTAGGCCATATGATTGTTTTATTAGTGGAGTTTTGATTTGATTGGTCATTTAAATCTACCTTCATCGAGAGGACATAAGTTAATCATAATAACCATTGAGTAATTCACAAAATGGGTAGAATCTACCTTGATAGTATCTACCAAGGGACCCAAAATTATGGATTTTATTTAGCATAATATCATTAGTCAATTTGGTATACCTGCACAGATCCTTTCAGATAATGGGTCAAACTTTAAGAACAAGGATATGGAAAGTTTTTACTAAATACATAAGATCAAACATAGCTTTTCTACATCTTATAATGTACATGGAAATGGGCAAGTGAAGGCAATGAATAATACTATTATGAAAATTCATAATATAATTGTTAGTATATCACATAGGAATTGGCATACTCAAATATTGATTGCTTTATGGGCCTATAGGATAAGCATTTGTACTCCTATGAGTGCCACATAATTATCATTGGTATATATAGTTGAGGTTATCATGCCTTTAGAACTTGAGATCCCATCTTTACAAATTCAACTACAAGATCTTCTTCTAGATCCAAAGACACATCAAGCTAGATTAGACCAATTATTGTTGTTATATGAGAGGAGATTCAATGCCTTATATAACTTCAAATTTTATCATAATTATCTAAAGAAAGATTAGAGTAAGAGGGTAAAGCCTAAAGAGTTTCAGATAAGTGATGTGGTTCTTAGAAAAAATCAACAACAATCATATCTAGAAAGGATGTTAAGAGATAAATTTGCTCCTAACTGGTTGGGCCCCTATGTGATAAAGGAAAAATTTGGATCAAGGGCATATAACTTTGCTACTCTGGAATGGGTGGGGGAGCCTAAGCTAATTAACATCATAAAGCTTAGGCCTTTCCATGTTTAGGGGGAGGCATGGTTTTCAAGTGTGTGTGTACCTTTGATTTTATTTTTATTACATTTGGCTTTCTTAAAAAGATAAAATATTCTAAAATATACTTGTCTTAATCATCATGTAACTCCATCAATGTCTTGTTTTTTTCTTATCTTTCTCATCATTCTATAGTAAGAGTTAGTGTTATTTGAATTAGTTTTTGGTTTATCCACTCATCCAAGGAGGATTCCTATGCAGGCTACACTAAATAGCTCTGAGGTTCTCTTCTCATTTACCAATATTTTGTTTCATCAAGTTAAAATCTTGGCATTTAGGGGTCGATATTGTGATGATTTTCACTGTTAATATTTCCTACCTTTATTTTTTAAGCATGAGGATCATTAGTCACTCATCCCCTAACATTATTCAATTTATTTATGACCATTTAATATATTTTCATTATTTGTATTATATTTTCTTAACCATTCAAGAAGGTATTAGAACTGTTAGATGCTGTATCCTTCCTAGTCCAGTTGGGGCTAGATATCATCTTACACATTAAGATGGAAGTTGATTCCAAACCCATTTACATTATCTTGTGGTATCCATACATTATATTTTATAGTTGCTAATCATTTATATTTCCATTGTTTCTCATCATGGGTTGGGATCATTGAATGGATTTCCTCACATGGTTTTACAAAATGTAAGGAACAAGATCTCACTTAGCATATTAAAATAGAACTTAGTACCAAAAATCCTATATCATATTATTGTATTTTTGTATTTGTTTGACATACTCAATTCAATTCATTTATTTTAAAATCAAAAGATGAAATGCATTCGTCATAATCATCTCATGTGTATAAACTATAAAAATATACATGAATTAAACTATCACATTCCATAATCATCTCAATAATAAAAAGGTTACCTAAATACATCTATCATAACAATTTTGAAACAACTCATAAAAGCAAACCATCAATAACTATGTAAAAACTGGTATAAGTTTTCAAATAAGTCCATAAGTACATAATAAATCTTGATTTATATGGATACAAAATGATCATCTTGGGACTAACACCTATTTCATATATCTATATCTAGCCTATGTACTATATCTAACCAAAAAAGTAGGTGCCTCCACCCTCAAATCTATCAAGAGGAAGGAGTAGACCCCCTAGGTGGCCTCGCTATGTATTAGGATATTTTTTTAACTCTCTCTCATATGTGTTGTACCATATCCTTTCAATAGGATGTAGCATGTGAAGAGCTAGCTATTTGTGTACCTTTGGAGCTCTCATGTGTATCCTGAGTTCTTTGAATCCTTATTTGTGATCTATCTTGGATATTTGGAAATGAAATCCCACATTGTATGAGTTCATACTCAAGTCTCATGAACTATCTATGTAATTCAACTAGTTGAAGCTCTAAGCTAGCTATGAATTGCCTTAGAGTTGCCTCTCCCTATCTAGGTTAGCTACTAACTGCTCACCTAACTTATACCTTATGGTGGTTCTCTCCCAGGTGTTTCTCTAGGTCTTGTACCTATTAGTGAAGCTCCATCTCATGAAGTTGACTCTCTTGCTCATTGAGCCTACTTTGTTCAAGTTCTTTATACTTCTTGACTAATCATTGATCTCTCTTGAATAGTATTCACTCCCTCTCAGCTAGTAGTTAGTCCTTCTCTACCAATCCTTGGTCTCTCTCTACTAGTATTCAATCTCTCTCAACTATTTGAGTCTCTAAATCAGCTATCCTATTTCTCATAGTAACTAGCCTAGGATCTACCTCAACCATTGGCCATCTTACCTCATGTAGGGGGGCCTCTATCTGCATATAATCTATTTCCCTTACTTATGAGATGGTGTGGCCTCCTCATTCAAATTCTTAATGAACCATCCTAGTGGATGTTGTACCATGTACCATGATGTGTAGACCTTAGTGCTACCTAGATCATCCTTTAGACCTCCTCCTCCTCCTCGCTATCTGGATCAATGTATGTCTATTGAAATAGAAGATGGGATTTCATGTCTCTTCCATTCATCCTAATGTATCTCTATGGATCAAGCAAAATATGTTGGATCTAACCATTTTATTGGAGTACTCTATCATACTCAAAGTACTCTCTATGACATTATCATATTTATATCCATCTAGCTTGTCTAGTACAAGCTAGTTGTACTCTATCCTCACTCCAAGATGGCCTACTCTTGTAGGGCCTCCAGATCATATTCCTAGGTTGTAGTCACCTGAATAAACTCCTATAGTAGATTACATATCCTTGTAAGTCTCTCCTTCCTATATAATCATACTCATGTATTGATTGTATCATGTAAGGGCACTCGTTGCTAGGCTCCTTGAAAGATAATACATCTTATGCATGTACATAAAATGGTAAGTGTATTATCCTCACTATCACTATGTGCTCCCATCCCTATACCTATATAAATAGGGAATATCATGTATCCATGTGAAGTCCTATCTTGAGCTAATAGAGCTTATGGTATAGCTGGATTATAAAGGTTGGACCCCGTGCAAACACTCATCCATCCTCTCTCATCTCTCTCAAAACTTGGTAAAGTTTCCATGGGAATTTGCATCTTGAGGAATTTGGCAGTGCAGAATATATGATCACAATCATTGTGAAGCATGCAAGCTTACCAATGATACCATCTTTGTAGGTATCCTCATAAATTAATCCTCCACTCCCCCATCATAGTCTATGGTATCATAATCTGACTATAAGGATGGTTAGCATATCCCTTCCCATCTCTTTCGATAGTCCTAGGATCGATGCTCCCTCCATAGGCAAATACAAGATCTGCTTGATTTCCTTTAAGGTCATAGTGCACTCTCCTATAGGAAGATAAAATATGTTGGTGGAGGATTCCCATCATTTGCATAGTGCTATCACATAGTTGGAATTTACTACAACTTTTTGGATCATGCTTGTATACCCTGACAAGATACTATGAAGCTAGGCCTACTCTATTATGGTCATATCTTGGTGCAACTCTAGGAATAATGGTCTAAATTGATATCACATGATCACTATCTCCCATCTCTACATCAATTCAATAATCCACCTTTCAATCAATTTCATTCTGCAAAAATTATCTAGTCTAGCTAATAAGTCATGCATATTTGAATAAATAGTGTGAGTTGACTCCATGTTGTATTTTTTTCCTTAGCTATTGAGTCTCTCATCTTGTTGTATTTGAATACCATTTTTGAATCCAAAGAACACTCTTAATAATGAATTACAAATCATGCATGCAAGGTACATCCCTCTTCAAAATTAGGGTACCTTATATCTAGCATCATGATATTAAATAGGTTTCAACATATGCAAAAAAGTAATTTTTGACAAAAATTATGAGTGGATTAACAAAGAGCATAACTATAGTAATTATAAGTCCTTATCGCCAAATTTTTAAGATACTACCTTAATTGGCATAAAAAGCAAATTTGGCCATTCACATGAGCATTTTCTAAAAATTTGGAAAATAAGAAAGAAACATGTGCTTTAGGTTTTAGGACATCATTCATGATTGTCTACCCTAATTTATCTTATTCGAGAAGTTTTAGTAATCATATAGTATCTTTCTACAAAAACTATAAAAAGTTGCCATTTTGGATGAAAATAGTGGTGAAATACAAAAACTTTGATGCAATTTTATGAAATGAATTTTGAAACCCCCTAAAGAAGGTGAAAATTATGAAAAATCCCATCAATAGTACTCAAAACATGCAATTTAAGGTTAAAAAGTTTGAAATTTGAGTCTAAAAGATGCCAATTTGAGTTACAAACCAAGCACATTGCACCTAGTCCTAGGTGTAATGCACCTGGTACCAAGCACATTATGCTTAGACTATGTCAAAATTTGGATTATGCCTAGGATTCGGGGCCTTAATTTTTCTCTAAAACTCACTTTTTCATTTGATTTTGATAAACCAAAATTCATGGCTACCTGATTGGGATTGAATAACTTGGTGGGTTCCTATTTATTTTATAGTTTGATGCCCGAATCAAGAGATATTTGTAAAATTTGAAATCATAAAATCCTTATTTTATCCATTTTTTGGGGAAAATTGAGTTTTTTATCAAATCAAGCCATTTTTAAAAATTTTGATTTTGTGGAATAGTTATGCGGGCCAAAAATGTAGGTAGGTATTGAACGATTTTTCAATTTGACCTATTGTTTAAGCATAACGAACAAAAATGTATTAAAAACCCTCTTGTTGGATGGTTGTAAAACTAAAAACATCTCAAGATTTATGGGGTTTTTGATAATTCTGATCTAGTAAATATTTTTATTTCATCTAAATATTTGATTTTGCTATTTGTATGAATAGTTCAGAGCATGTTGAATTTTAACACAATCTTATTTTTTGCTAAAAAATATGTTAAAAAATCATAAATTTGAATAAAAATGAGTAATTCAAGTTTCTCAACCCACCTAGCATCTGAGAAATGGGTCATTGATCATACGAAGAGCTACAAGTGCATCTAGTATGTCCAACTCATCCATTCGCTCTCCTTTTTACCAAAAGTGATTATTTGCAAATATACCAAATAAGGTAAATGAGGGTAATTTTCTTACTTATTACTCCTTTTCTAAATTTTAGGTCAAAATTTAAATTTTTTACCATGGATGAGTTCAATTTAGTGTTAAAATTGATTAATATTAGTTTGTTTTCCTATAATGTATTGTACATCTATTTTGGGGCATACAACAACATTCCATTTAAACTTTATTCATTTCTATCAGTTTTCACACATCTCATAGATTTTCTCAACTTTTTTCTATCGATGCAGTATTGATCATTCATGAGCAATATCATATCACTCAAGGGGGGGAAGCACATGTTTATTTTTAAGTTGTTCAAAATGGTTTAAAAGTTTCAAACTTTTTTTGCAAATTTTACCTCAAAAAAATATGTAAAATTACCAAAATTATGAATGTGTTCAAATTTTTATTTCAAAATATTCGAATTTCTACCTGAATTTAAGTTTTTTGAAATACAAATAGCTTCTATCTGATTCTAAAATGCTTAAAAGGTAAAAAAATTTAAATTATAAAATATTTTAAATTATTTAGCAAGACTGTGTGCTTGCTAGTAAGCCTATGTGCTTACTCCATCATGATCACTTTGCATAGGTTTGATGTATTCAATCGTCAAACACTATATAAGTTATTCAAAGTTTTACATCCACAAATATATTGTTTAGCCTATTTGATGAATATAGTATTCGAATGGTGAGGCATATTTGTTCTAAATTTTTAAGAACATATTAGTTAGGCTTGAATTATTGTAAGGTATATTCAAGTTATTATCTATATTTATTTTGAATTTTACCAGGAACACAGTGGTTAGGGTTTTTATTTTGACAAATACTATATTCAGACCCCTAGTCATATTAATTTTAAATTTTTTCCAATAACACATTGGTCAGGTGTTGAATTTGATGAATACTACATTCGAATCCTAGTCATATTTTTTCTAAAATTTATATTTTTTATAACTATGAGAATACATTGCTTAGCCTATTTGATGAATCTAATATTTGAATGGTGATGCATATTTATTCCATTTTTCCAACTAAGAGAACACATTGCCTAGCCTATTTGATGAATCTAGTATTCAAATGGAGATACATATTTATTCCATTTTTTAACTATGAGAACATAGTATTAGCCTATTTGATGGATCAAGTATTTGAATGGTAATACATATTTATTCTAATATTTTCCAACTAGGGTACATGGATTACATTTTGAATTTGATTAATACTGCATTCGAACTCTTTTCCATGATTGTTTTTCTTTTTCCTTTTTCTAACCAGGGCACATTAGTTAGGTTCAAATTTGATGAATACTACATTTGAAATCCTATTTCATGATTATTCTAATGTTTATGCTTTGAATATCTTAGTTTACATTTTCATTTGAAATTATTCAAATTATGCTATAATGTTTTAAGTGTTATGTTCAAATTTTTAATTTTTAAATTGTTTGAAGTTTTATAATATTCAAATATTTTTTCAACTAATGTCCAACTATCTATACTTGTTGAACTAAGTCCTTTTTTAGCAAATAAACTTTGTTCAACAGGGGCAAAATGTAGACATCAAAAAATGTACTTTTTGGAATAAATGAATTAATTGCATAGAAATACATAATTCATTAATTTTGAATTAAGCCTAATGTTTATTTTGCAAGGTTAAATATTCAAAAAAATATCAAAATAGAGCTAAATGGATTTTAATGTAAACTAAAACAAAATTAGGTATCCACATTTTCCACTTAAGTAACTCAAAGGAGTATAAAACTTAATGTGAAATTATGAATGCTCCTAACTTTTTTTTCCCTAACAATTTTTAAATGCTCTCATGCCATTTACTCTCATATGAATTTATTCTCTAATTTTGGGTCCAAGATTATCCTAGGGTTTCAAGCTAGGGTTTGAAGCGTTTTTGAAGGAATTCAAAGGATTCTACCTCAAGTACTACATCAAGCTTCATCAACCTACCTCTAATTGAGGCTAGATAACATTACTTATGTGGAATTATTGTTAAATTGTTAAAATTATTACATGTTTAAAGCTTTTGTAAGGTTTGGAGGCCAATTCACCATTGGATAAGCTTGGAGAGATTATCACATTGTATCCTACCAAATATATATGCATGTAGTATAATGTATAGGCTAAAATCATCCTTGGTTGCATTTGCACCATAGATTTGCTTTCATATTTTGAATTTACCTTTTAATTGGTTTAAAATACACTTAGATCTAATCATTTGTGTAATAGGCATCATTCAATTTTATTTTTATTCATTGATTTGAGAGCTTGGAGGATCACATGCTTTTTAGAGTACGGAAACATGCTTCAAGCTTGTTTGGGTGCCTTAAGGGGCCCAAATTGGAGGCTCCACTACCCATGTAGATGCATATAGGATTTTATTTTATTCTTACAAGATTATATTTTATATTTATTAAAGATATAACCCTAATTTCATGTTATCTTTTAGAAAAATGCATATTAATGAAAGTTTAAGTTATGTATTACTGATATTTTTTTGTGTATTTGAGGTGTTTATGCATATTACATCACAATAAGCACAAATTTTGACCTACAATAAGTAATCAACAATGTTATCACACCAAGAAGGATATAAATCTCAATCATTCAATGGAGTACTTGGAATTATGGAGAAATTCATTAAGAAATTATCCATGGTAGTTTCTAAACAAGAAGTGATACCCCCCTAAAATAGGATTTATTCACCTTGTTATTAGATATAAAGATGGAAGTGCACTAATCCATGATCAAGTTCTTGAATTCATGATATGGCGTTAAAAGAATCATCAAAAATAAACTTTTTATGTGGATTATGTACCATTAATATGAAAAACCCTCCAAATTTAAATAAATACCTCCCAATACTTTACAATATTGGCAAAATTTTAATTAAATATGAATGTACATATATTTCATCTCCTATTTACAATTTTGGCAATTTAAAAAAAAAATACTCCCACTTTATAAAATAACCAAGTGCAAAAAATAAAATCTTCTCAATTTTGACAAATATTAAGCAATGCCCAAATAATAAACCTCCCTTCTTAAAACTTTTTTTCAAAAAATAAATCAAGGGTCAAAATATTTGTAAAGGAAAAATAAATGAGGTGATCGAAATGTAATACATAACCCTAATTAATAATAGAAAATTTTTACTAAAACTTACAAAATTGGTGGTAAACCTATGAAGGAGCATGTGTTGAGCTAAGCATAACATTGTGGAGGAATGACATGGGCCCTTAGTGATGAGATGTGCTATTGAAAATGCAAGTGGTGAATGGGGTAATGATGTCATGAAGACTCCATAGGCACAAGCTTGCAATATTCATAGACTAATGAAGGGAATCATGATCGACTTGCAACATAACAATATAGAGCACCTTGGAGGGATGAGTTGGGTAGTTATGAACTTGGAGATTGCATCCATGATAAGTATCATGGAGACTCCATTTACCATAGTGGTGCATTTATATCAAAGGGTGACATCATTATTTAGGAAACAAGAAATATGACTTACGATTTGATGATTCGATGGGCAAGTTGCATTACCATGAGGGGTCCACATAGTGGTCACTACGACTCATGAGTTTTATGAGGGAATAACTCTACAAAGTTACGCTATTGGACACGATTGATCTATGTTATACCATGAGATCTTACCATGAAAACTTATAAAAACTTAGATTCAAGAGACTTATAAACTTTCTATATATAAATACTTTCATGCTTAGTATATCTCATATCCAAGATGTAAGAGACCCTATAAATAAAATGTGAAAAAGAGGAAAGCAATACCACAAACTATCTCACATAAATATTGGCAAGAATAATATTGTATTGATGAAATATCAAATACTAAAATTGATGTAGGGAATACTAAGGAATGCACTAAATGGAGTGAAGACTTTGAATCTATGAGAAATGCCTAGAGGTATTACATTCAGGCATAGAATTTTAGAATGGAAGTCTTTCTATCAATATTTATGAGAGATGCTCAAAGGTCTTAAACCCTTACACAAATCATAGGAAGATCAGATATAGAATGTAGATTTACTTCAAGATGCCCATGCATCTTACCCTCTGAATCTAATGTAAGCTAATGGAAATTACTTAGATTCTCTTTTGCTCTAATACCATGAAGAGATTGCAAAACCTAAATTAAGATAGATGAGAAAAATCGCATAGGATACTTGCATTAAACCTCATGATATAATAATACATAATGTACAAATAAATAGCAACATCATGGAATGATAATCATACAATCAAAATAATATAATCCATTGAATTAAAATAATCTAATAGAGATGAAACTAAGAACACCTACTAGTGAACTTAAGATAATGCTAACCTAGATAACTAACTAGGTGAAATAGCAAATAAGACTCTAATACCATTTGAACTTATAAAAGTAGTTATGAATGAAATATGGTATAGAAAGTTAATCTATCTTATCAAAAAATGCTTATTTAGAGGATGCCTTATAGGTTTGGTAAGGGGGTAATTCTGGACCTACATACATAAAGCAAGTTTGGATATAGGATGGCCTAAGAGGTACTAAGGTATTAATGGCCAACAAGGATTTATATGGGCATCTTGCATCATGAAAGGAGATCAAATTAAATAAAATATCATCAACAAAATACTCCTCAATGCTCATATTTTTAAATTTTAGATCCATTCTTAAGATATGCTCTTG
>Ga0181465_100502_pt1 | contig 15826 bp, 5 predicted proteins | sample InSIn3gowninarea_FD_119076 | JGI IMG/M metagenome (GOLD analysis project Ga0181465, IMG submission 119076) | Clean room microbial communities from NASA Spacecraft Assembly Facility at Jet Propulsion Laboratory, Pasadena, California, USA -... ... | reverse complement strand
ACATGTGTTTTGAAGGTATTCTACAAAGTCACTCCCTCAAGGTAGAGCCATTGACATAGTATAATGTGTTATACCATAGTAACTTATAAGTATTTTACAAAACATGTCTAGTACCATTCCATTTAAGTTTTGAATGTAGTGTTGGGGGATTTTCTACATACGTTAAAAGTAATATTTGAAATGATCAACAAAGTTCATAACATTATCATATTATTTTGTTGAAGTTTTCCCCTATGAAAATCTAATTGTAACAATCGTACATTGATGTTTTTTGTACTAATTTTTAATGAATGACGTATAAGATTTAAAGGATGAACTTACCTACAAGATGATATACCAATCTATTAGTCCTAACGAGCCAAGTTTTTCTTAGCTATAAGATGGACCTCAATGGTAATTATCAAATGGGATAACCCCTCAAGATAAGGGTACAACTTATGGTCCTTATGAGGAAAGATATATAAATACATTATATATCTTCTACCAGTAATTTATTCTCTATAATTTCCTTAGCTCTTAAAGCTTCATCTTTGTTATATTCCATAGAAGCAGAATAATGTAATACAAGCAACTATAATAATTATTGAATGAAGTTGGCAAACATTATAGATGGATAAGCAAAAAATTTGGAACTTAGGGAACTAAAGACGTATAAGGAAAGTGGTTAATTGAATTCATGTGAGTATCATGGAAAGTTGAGTTTGAATTTATTAGTCCATCCATCAGTCTCGGCTCAAAAACATAATGCATAGAAAAAATTATTCTTAGGTTCGATGGCTTCAACAATATTCCATATATAACTACATATCCTTATCTCATCCACATCTACGTATGATATGTTTAAATATCAAATAATAAAAGATTATGCATGTACTTCAATAATGATTAAAAGCATTTGAATTATTCTCCCATAGGTATAGCGATCTTTCAAACAAAATTTTGTATTTGAAGAAATAATTATAGGCATGCCCATTAAATCATAAAAATTCAATTACAAGCATGCCTATTAATAGTGGTGGGTATTACTCTGACTCCATATATGGGATAAACCTTTGTATAAAGAGGAACTTGATGGTGAATAATTCTCTCAATTATGTAGGAATGTTGAATCCTTATGTGCAATAATTCACTCCATTTTTTACAAGCCCCAAATGCCCATGCCCATTTTCATGTCCATCTACATATCTTTATCAATTCCTTACTCTTCATACTTTTCTCCACTGTCACCACTTCACAATTTGCTTGCTAATATTTTTACAAAATTATTCATACAACATTAATTCCATATAATATACGTATGAACTATATTCCTCCAATAGCTCCATTGCTTCTACCTCTCATTCCTACATTCTATTTAATCTAGTGAGTGTTCTCTAATATCATTGCCATATCCTCTTTAGGGTTTAGGGTATAAGGTATAGGGTTTAAGATTTAGGGTATAGTGTTTAAGATTTAGGGTTTGATATAATTGATTAATTTGATATTAGTTCTTTAAAATGGGATCTTATTTTAAACAAATCAAGATCCCATTTTATCCTAATTTAGTTTGCTTCCTAAACCATAATAGGATCTCGATTTGAAAATCAGGATCCTATTTTGTTTTGGTTTAGAAATCTGAAGCTAAACGGGATCCCATTTTTATAAAATGGAATCCCATTTCTTATGAACTCAATAACCAACTCATCCATGTTCACTTTTAGTTGACCCAACTTTGTACATATGCTCTAGATGCATGGGTGAATCTTGAGCTACTTTTGTTCTATATTACTATAAAATTGTATCTCAAGATACATGATAAAATTTAAATTTACCTTAATCATGTAAATCTTGTATTACATTTATTGAATGGTAACAAGTTTTCATTGCATTTTGTGTTCTTCAATGGAAGTTACAAAAAAAGATAAGCTTGATATATGAGAGGTTTTATGTTAGGGGATTCTTTTAATAGTGGGTAGTGAATCATATTTTTATCAATCAAAGTATAAATAATATCATTAATATCTTCATAAAATTCCATATATTTTCTTGCTATTCTCCTAGTTTCCATTACTTCAATGTGGTCATGGCTAACTCTAGCTATCATGTTAACTTCCAATTATTTTAATTTTTGAACTTGTTTAAGTTGCTTAGGAAAAATAGGTTTAAAAACTACTTTTCTTTTCATGTGATCCAAAGGTTCATTAAAATACTTATGTAAGGATTCTTTGTTGATTATTTCATTTATCAAATCCTCTTAAGGAAAGTCTTTAAAATCTAAAAAATCATGTCTGCATGATAGAAGCAAAGCTCGAAATAGAACATGTTTTTTTTTAGTTGGGATTTGAACTAAATTAGTAACTTTTGTCCATTCAATTATAAAATCATTAACTAGTTGGCCTTTTTTTTGTTTTAAGTTATACATATCTAGTGGAGAAGTATCATGTGATATATACAAAGAATACATTTCAAAAAATGCTTTAGATAAATCATCAAAATATTGAATACTTTCATTAAGAAAATTTGTTAACAATAAAAGGGATCAACATGTAAACTAAATGGAAATATTTTGTCCAACAAGTTATCATCATTTTCAAATATAAAATATTCTAAACAATATCTTTGTAAATATTACCTAGGATTTGAATAACCATCAAACATTGTGAAATTTACTTGTTTGTCATACCTCTTTTGGTGAATGTGGTAGCAAAAGGGGTATTCATTTCCTCTTGAAATTGTTCGTAACTTAGTAGCCAGGTGCAAATTTATTGACACACATGTCATTATAGAATCTACTATATTATCTACATGATTATTATTTTTTGCAAATATTTTTGTATGCTTACTTTTATCCTTAATAATTTCTTAGAATAATCCAAATTGGTAAATTTTAATCAAATCATTCATCATTTCTATTTTACTCATAATTGATCTAGTTCTGAAATCAATATCATGAATGAGAAAATTTAACTTTTATTTTAGTATTTCATATTCCCCATCATACCAACTAGGTCCACACTTTAGGCTGAACTCAAGTGTTCTTCTTGCCATATTGCTTATATATTTATTAGCTGAATTGAGCTAGTATCAGTGATATTGACTATACTCTTCTACAATATTATCTTCATGATCTTCCTTACAATTAGGAAATTTCTCTTCGGTTATAGGATGTTCCTCTTCTTCATGTGTTCATGATGTCTATTGGTCTTGGTTCAGAATTGAGGTCTATAACAAAGCAATACTATAAGAATGAGTGGTGTTGCTAGGATCTAACTCATTAGGAGCAGGTTGTTCTAGAATTTTAGGATCAGGTATTTTATTTTATAGGGGATTTTGGAAGTTTAAGGAAGTGACTCTTTGTGGAGAATCAAAATATATATATGCTTGATGATAAGGGGTTTTAATCATATCATTTTGAGTTTGTTGTGTCATTTTCCTTTATTTGATATACTTAGGGTTAATTTCTAGGGTAGATCCTAATAAATGCTTTATCTTGGTTGACATTTCATGTGAGGATTGTACATAGAGAGGTAAGCATTCGTTTTTAGCCAATAATTATCTACCATGTAGATTGGATATAAAATACTCATAATTACCTTGATATCCTCTTGATGGTATTCTTCATACTCCCGAGACTAAGTGTTATCATCTTCTATTAAATCATAATTATCTCCTGAATGATAATAATTATATGGAGCACTATTATATTATTCATGATTATATAGCTTTCTCACTTATTCACTTTATCATATAGATGCATTAGCATAATTATTTCTTAATCTTGTCTTTGTTTTATTAATAGTAGGATACTTGAGAAGTTCTTGGTTAGAAATAATAGGTGTATCCATATTTGTCATACTTGAAATACAACATTAGACCTATACAAAATTGTAGAGTTTTTGGTAAAACTGGTGAAGGATAAAGTTATGTATCGAAGAAAAAGTCAGGTTCACCAATTGTTATAACCAAAATAACAATTTATTAGGGTCATTTAGGATATTAATTTAACCAAATAATGATAAAATAGTATTAAAATAGCAGTAACATAAAAAATGATAATGATCAAAGTTGATCTAATTGACCTTAACCTATCAAACTTAGATTAACAAAGATACAAACTTGTACTTTACCTATTACAATGATCAAAGGTGATATTTGACTTAAAGGGAATTGACAACAAGCTTCTCTATAAAATGGAGCCATTAATGTATCCTCAACCCAACGATTTCGCTCAGTTACCTTTTTAGAATACCTCATAGTTTCATTTGATATCAACACACCTTTAAAGCTCATAATATTGCATGTGAATGGTTCAAAGGATCATATGAATGCAGAACTCAAAGGATAACATAATCCATATATGATAGGTGTCATCAAGAGACATTGATCAATAAGACCAAAGTATGTTACCACCTATCAAGTATTTTGGATCATGTCATGATTTCTCATGCATAACCGTTCTACCTTTATACATACCAGGTCTAGTGCTAAGGCTCCTCCTTGGGCTCATGGTGCACATGGACCAAGACTCCTTCTTGGGCTCATCATCAGGTTGACTTGTTATCATAAAATACAAAGGTAGATGAGTATGCACACATAAAAGAGCATTAAATCACTTTATTAAATAAATCATTTCAAATACCTAAAAGGTGTACTTTAATTAAATTAAAATTTCATTTTAGGTATTAACACTACTAGTGATTACAAATAAAAAACCTAAGGTGGTATGACATAAATCTTAGTTATGATCTTAGCCTAAACCTAAGTTAAAATTATGAGTAAGCAATTTAACAAGGACTTATTTTGGCTAGACACTAAGGCAGTATAATGATGGTACCTTATGGTAGTTGTAGGCATGCAAGATTGACTATAATCATTATCAAGTGTGATAATAATCTTAACTAGTTTTCATAGTAAGATAAAAGTAGCTAGTTCATTAAGGTATTACACTATGAAAATATTTCATAGGGATTAGTATGTAGACCTAAAGGAAAATAATCCCCCCGTAAGTGATATAAGCCTTAAGGATAACCCTTTTTACATCATGATTTTAACTATCCCAATATAGGTGTAGTGTACATGAGGTTAGAAGAGTAAACTTTATAAGATTAAAATAATTTATCTACTTGAGTAACGACAACAACAATCATATACTCAAAAGTGGTTATGCAAGTTAACACTAACTAAGTGATGGTGGAACTTACAGAGACCTTATCAAATTAACTTAACAAAAGAAAAAATAGTTCCCTCCCATGGATTGAAATGCATTCATTTATCCTTGTCAACATTATTAGCCTCTCGAATTACGTGATGTGTGTCAAAGGTAGGTGGGACCTAAATATTCCATCCTTTGCAAAATTCTTATGTAATTGATCAAAATAAAATAAAAAATAGTTTCTTTACCATAAACATGACCTTGATTATGAGCATGCATGTCTATGCTTCACCTCGTAAGTGTGATGATTCTTACCCTCTATTGTCCCCTTTTATCAACTACTTAGATTTGACTAAGTTTTGGTTGCATTCATAAGCGTGGACGTGAGCATCGACCTACTAATGCATTTCCTTCCAAGGGTGATTTTCATGCTTAGTCCAATTTTATCCCTACCATCATAGTCGTGACTTTGAATACCCATATAAGTATGGAGGTCCTTGCTCCTTGGTGGGTTTGAACTTAGCATTTTTATTTTTCGATAACCTTGGCTCCCATTGTAGCATCTATGACCCTGAACACCCATACATTTATGTAAATATATATCTGCACACGATAGTGAATGCTAGATAAAGGTATTCCATTGTAATCGTAAACTCTTGAACCTACACCTTCATACTCCTAATTATCCATGTGCCCAAATTAACCTTAAAGCTCAATCCTTTATTCTTTACTATGTTCACAAGGTTTATTATCTACATATATCTCCTCCTACTTCCTCTCATACAAGCAGTATTAAACATAAAATTTCTAATATCTACCAATAAAACCTATAAATCAATCATTTCACTACAAACATTAAAATATAAATTTTTAAATAAATAAAAATTAAATTTAGATGTCCAACACTCATTACTTTATTTGGATAGAGTTGCATACCAAACGTGTTTCATTGGCTACGCCAAAGCAAGGGATAGAGCAAGCCCACACCACACACATTAATGTCATCATCGTCACTACAAAACTAGCTTCCAAGATAGAGCGGGCCCACACCACACACATTAATGTCATCATCGTCACTACAAAACTAGCTTCCAAGATAGAGCGGGCCCACACCACACACACTACTTGTGTGGAATCACTTTCGCCAAGGAAAAGATTAAAACCCCGGTCATGTCCGGCGAATCGTTGAATTACTTTGCCCGAGTCTTTGATCGAGACCAGGACTCTTCGGGGGGTTCAATTATTTTAAAAAAAACGACTAGTCATAGGAAGAAAACACTATTATTATAATTTTCCTTTAGAGTATGGAAGCTGGAAAGCTGTATGCTCAAACTTAGCCCCCCGTGGGAAAAGAGGATGTCCAGGATTCTTACTTCACTGGAAAGGCCCACTGGTCAGCAAGACTGATGCCATGACAATTCAAAATAAATATAAATAAGGAGCCACTGGTCTAGAGCAGCATATGTTGGTGTAAGGATACCGGATCAGACTACTAAGAACCTACCGAAATAACACAATGAGCGGAACGGTGCTTGCAGAATCTGTGGATTCGAATAAAGACCAAGTCATGGAGAGCTCTGTGAAGAAGCCCAGGAATAAATTTGTTATTGCATGTGCCGTGCTGGCGTCCATGAACTCCATCCTACTCGGATATGGTATGCTATATTATTTGCATATCTTAGTTAAATTTTACTGTTTTGTGCAGAGAACATGTTTGGATTTTAGTACGACAAAGCATTTTACCAAAGTGATTGATATGTGCAGATAACGGAGTCATGAGCGGCGCTGTTCTTTTTATACGCAAAGATCTGCACATAAATGACGTGGACGTGGAGCTGCTGATCGGGTCGCTGAACTTAATTTCGCTTCTGGGCGCAGCCCTGGCAGGCAGAACGTCGGACGCCATTGGGCGGAGATGGACCATGGCTCTGGCGGCGCTCATATTTCTGGTGGGGTCCGTGGTAATGGCGCTAGCTCCTTCCTTCGCGTGGCTCATGGTGGGAAGGCTCCTCGGCGGAGTGGGTGTGGGCTACGCTTTACTCATTGCTCCCGTCTACACAGCCGAGGTGGCGCCCGCCTCGTCACGTGGTGCACTGACGTGTTTCCCGGAGATCTTCATCAACGTAGGAATTCTGTTAGGCTACATTTCGAATTATGCCCTTTCCGGCGTACCAGCACATCTCAACTGGAGAATCATGTTGGGCTTGGGAATCGTGCCCCCTATTTTTTTAGGCATCTGCGTGCTGGCCATGCCGGAGTCTCCTCGCTGGCTCCTCATGCGGAACCGCAACGACGACGCTCTGAAAGTTCTGCTCCGCACGTCGGACTCCCCGGCTGAGGCACACGAGAGGCAGGCCGAGATCGTGGAGGGAATTCTATATGCGCAACGGAAAATAACCACGACCGATGCTTCGAGCGACGATCCGGTCAAAAGTGGAGGCGAGGGCACGTGGCGCGAGATCTACAAGCCCACACCTGCGGTGCGTCGGATGCTGTTGATCGCCCTGGGCGTGCAGTTCTTCAACAGGCGGGGGGGCATCGACGCCGCGGTGTATTACAGCCCAGTAACGTTCAAGAGCGCCGGGCTGAAGAGCCAGGGCGCCTTGCTGGGCGCCACCATAGCCGTGGGGTTTGCAAAAGCGGGGTTTGTGGTGATGGCCGCGTTTTTTATAGACAAAGTAGGCCGCAGACCGTTGCTTCTTACCAGCGCGATCGGATCTACTGTATCGTTGATTATGCTTGCCCTGGCTCTGGAGTTCGTAGGGAAGGGGTCGGGCGCCGGGCACGACGCCGCTGCCTATCTGGCCGTCATTGCCGCTTGCGGCAACGTTGCTTTTTTTTCCGTGGGGATGGGACCAGTGAACTGGGTGCTGGGGTCCGAGATCTTTCCCCTGAGGCTTCGTGCGAAGGCGGCCAGTCTTGGCGTGGCGATGAACAGGACCATGAGTGGCGTGGTGACCATTAGTTTCCTCAGCCTTAAGAGGGCCATTACGGTGCCGGGGGCCTTCTTTCTCTTTGCAGGCGTATCGGCTCTGTGTTCAACATTCATCTACTTTTTGGTGCCGGAGACGAAGGGAAAAACGTTGGAGGAAATTGTGGCGTTTTTTCACATTAACCACCCGGATGTAATGTCGGGCCGCCCCGAGTTGGAAGTGGGGAAGAACCAGGGGCCTCAAGCCAGTCCGCATGCAAATGGGAAGGCAAGAGATGGCAATGAGTCTTTACAGGTATAGGAAATACTCCTAATAAAGATGATGACGACGAAACAGTGCTGGTGCAACGTTTCTTCAACTGTGATTAAATTTGAGGATTGCTAGAGACTTTTTTATTTGGTTAGCTGGGTGGTTTGTTGAACACGAAAAGCAACTAAAAACTTCCTCCTATATTTGCTGCCTCTCGAGCTGCATTTAGCTCCCTCGAGCTTCAAACGAGGCTTTTATAAAGAAAAGCATGAACAACAACTTGAAAGTATATTCATATGCATTTAACATTACGCTCGTGTGCGTAACTGTGGCATACAGATGGAAAATAATAAAAGCTCTTTTAATTACCATACATTGTTATGGATTTGTTTCCATAAATATATTATTTCATCTACTATCAAATTTCAAGTTTTTTTTCATTTAAGTAATTAAAATAAATACACATTATGTTGATTGATAGGGGAGTTGGAGAGGTGGGTAGTTCAAAGCTCTCGGATACGGGAGGCACAAGTTCAAAACTTTCTGCCCGTAAAAATTGAAACATATATAAAATTCTATATTATTATATTATTATCCAAGTAAGATAATAATAAAAAATAAACGTAATTGTAAATATGAATTATACTATATGTAAACATCATGACTAGTCATTAAGAATCTTTGAAGGCTCCTAAGGTCATAGGAGTGAAATGTGTATATGATCATGAAAAGGCCATTAAGGATATTCTATTTCCTTGAAGATCATAATAAAATTCGTCATTATGGGATAATTATGAAGGATATTTTGTTGCCTCAAAATTAAAGGAGAGTGTTGATATATTTTCCCTTCCTATTATCAAATACTATCTTCAAGATTATGAAACAATAAGGTAATTCAAAATTAAGCTGAGATAACATTACCTATCACCACTTGAAAGGAGTTTACCCCAAGATTTAATATGAAATATTAATAATGTAAATATTTAAAAATGATTTTCTATTTATTATAAAATCATATTTAGTATGTTAAAGTAAGATATTGTTTATGTCATATAAATATCAAAATCAATATGATAATCATATGTTAATTAATACTAATTATCATTAATCATGAACATATCTAGAAATATTTTATTCTTGTGGAATGTTAGCTAATCAATTTTTTTGTTTGCAAGGTATAGAAAGAGGAGCAAGGCCTAACATTCCCTATCATATCTCATGTGATAGATCAATTGGGAAACATCATAAAACTATCCATGATATCTCTCAAAACCACCTATTACTTATTAGACTTGGATCTATTATGTTATCTTTTTTATCGAATGATTTCTACTTTATGTGCATTGTTTAATTCATGAAATATATGACTAGTAATGAACTTGTATAAGTTATTATAACACTGGCAATGAGAAAAATGAAGAAATAAATTTGAAAGATAATGAGATGAGATTTGGGGCATTGCATATCTTTATACTATTCATCTCAAATCCAATCCAATATGAAGTTATGCCTTGCTTGTCCACTTGATGAACGATTCTCTTTAAGAGCATAAATTCTTGATTATCTTTGTTAGGTATTGAATGGTATTGCTTTTGTAAACATAATATGATTAATTTTTTTTATTAACCATAATTATTTTATAGCATATGATTGCAATATAACATATAGTTGTTACACATTTCTATTGTTCACACGTTGGAAATAAGGTTGGAAGGAATATCATGATGTGGTGGTGATTTGCATATAAAATACTAAGTATTATATATCAAACAAGCATATTGAATAGTTTCATGGATGTTTAAATTAGTGTAATAGTATTATATGGAAAGCACTATCTAGCATTCAAAATAACCTCCTCTGAACCTCACAGATTATGACATAATCCATTAGCCTTTTTTTTTAAATGATCACAGAATGTTCACAACTTAAATGTATTGAAAAAAATGGAAGCAAAAAATGAGGAAGTATAGTATACACAATCTTTATATATTAATTTTTATTCAAAAAGGTCTTGCCTAGATTTGAACTAGTGTTATTGGATTCAAAATCCAATATCTTAACCACTATACCATGAGAACATTAATGATTAATGATTCTAATTTTTTTATTCTATATTTCGGTAGAACATTAAAAAGGTGAATGTACTTCATGATGTGAATGTACTCATACATTTATGTTATGAATTTGTTATGCATATTCATGACATGAATATTCTAAACCTATAGAAAAAACCCCATATTTGCTCATAAATTATGTCAAAACGTATAAGAAAGTGTTAAGTTAAATAGAGAGCATTATGATTTTTGATGAATTTAAAATAAGCTTACAAAGAGAATAAGATAATATAATTAATATTGTATAGAAAAAATTTACAGTTAAAAATACAATACATTGATTGATGAATGGAATAAAAAACAGAATTAAAAAAAAAATAGTAATACTTTTTAATTAAAAAAAAATCCAAGAAATATTAGAAATCTAGACAAACGTGATGAGAAAAGAGATTATTGAACTGTAGAAATAGGTCAATTAGAGGATATATATGATTGAGGGAAGATGAACTATGATCAGTTATTGGATTAATATAAAAGTTTTATGTTAATGATGAAAACGAAATCATGGATTCATATCATAAAAGAAAGAAAGGAAAGATTTTTTAACGCTCACAGGAGATCTAAAAAATCAACGGAATGTATCTTTCTACTAACAATATGTGCCAAAACAATGTATGTCTTAAAATAAAAAGAATTGAAACATAAAACCTGTACTTTAAAATGAACAGATAAATTTTCGAATCCATTCTATATTATATCAAACATTGCTGTCGGTAAACGAGACCCATAAACGTCCCGAACGTCGAAAGTATCGGACGGGTCTTCTACCGTCGTACCCGTTACTTTCGACGTTCTGGACAGACCTGCGCTTTCGTCGTAAGTCGGTAAGGGTCACAGGATCACACCTACTACCCCACCAAATAAGGACTCAAGTGAAGACTTACATTGCATTATTGGAGCAAGTCATAAATTTCCGAACATACATCACAAATATCCCCATCTACCATTCATTTCGATAAAGAAATCGCAGCACATGCTTGAGGACTCTTGAATTTTCCACATAACCCTCGCGAAAGTCACCACTGTACGAGTATTTCTTTTTTATGATATTTTGACCGAAGATACGCCACAAACATCCCCGTCCTTCATTCATTTCGATGGAGAAAAGTTGAATATTTCCATAGTCAATAAAAACCGTTTCGAATGGTAAAGTTTTCGAGTTGTGTCATCGTAGGGTTGTTTTATTTTGTTTGGGGGTTAGACTTACAAATCAATTAACGTTGCACCCATTTCCATCTTATTAATGAAATCTGATACTCCCTTTACTTAATTGTCACCACATACTCTCGTTGAATGCGTTCTCTACCATTCCTTTATCTGTGAATTTATCTTATTGTGTTTTCTTTTCGAACAAAACCTTAGTCCCTTTAAATTTCTTCTACAACAATGGCAGGCATAGCTGTAGTCTTTACGGTGTTTGCTGCTCTCCTACCTCTGTTGCTCTCTGCACAAAACAACACCACCTTCATCTTCAACCGATTCAACACCTCAAATGATCTCACTCTTCTTGGTAATGCTTCAATCCTATCCAATTATGACGCCCTCTGCCTCACATATCGAGCAGAACGCGTCTATGGCCGGGCGTTATATACACACCCTGTGCGTTTCAAACACACAGGCTCCACGGACACAAGTTTCTCATTTAGCACTAGTTTTGTATTCAATATGGTTCCCTTTTCTGTAGATCTTCTAACCGGCAACGGGTTGGCATTCATCATAGCTCCCAACAAGTCTCCCATGCCAAATTCGACAGGTTTTTACCTTGGCTTGTTTAATCCTTCCACCAACGGCAAACCTCAGAACCATCTGATCGCTGTTGAGTTCGATACTGTGCAAAACCCAGAATACGGAGACCCCGACAACAATCACGTCGGAATTGATCTCAATGAGCTCACTTCTATACAGCGGAAGTCCGCAGGGTACTGGAATGGAAATGAGTTCCAAAAGGTTGATCTCAATAGTGGACACAACATTCAAGCTTGGATTGATTATGACCATCTTGAGAATCAGATCAATGTTACCATAGCCCCGGTGGGTTCCGCTCGGCCGTTTAAACCCCTGTTATCGCTGAGAAACAAGAATCTGTCCTATATATTGCAAGAAGAAATGTACGTTGGCTTTTCTGCAGCTACGGAGCTCTTTGTCGAAGATCACTGCATTCTCGCCTGGAGCTTTACTACCAATGGAGTAGCATCAGCCTTGGATGTATCCCAACTCCCTTCTCTTCTACCCAAACGTTCCAAGAGCTCCAAAGGCCGGGTAGTGTCTTCTGTTACAGCAGCTTGCATCCTTGTCTTGTTGGTTGTATGCGTTATAGTATCTGTCTGGTGGAGGAAGAGAAGGATGTACAGAGATTTTGTTGAAGAATGGGAAGTGGAGTATTGGCCTCACAGGTTTAAGTACAAGGACTTGCACGTTGCCACTAAGGGGTTCCGAGACGAACAAGTTTTAGGCTGCGGTGGCTTCGGACGGGTTTACAAAGGAGTTCTTCCTTCCAACGGCCTCCAGATCGCGGTAAAGCGCATACTGAGAGAATCCACGCAAGGAGTGAAGGACTTCATAGCGGAGATCTCGAGTCTGGGCCGTCTCCAACACCGCAATCTTGTTCAAATCAGAGGCTATTGCAAGCGAGGTATGCACTTATTCATCGTTTACGACTTCATGCCTAACGGAAGCCTGGATAAGCTTATATTTGGGAATCCAGATACAGTGTTGAAATGGGCTCAAAGGTACAAGATTCTGACGGATGTGGCTGAAGGATTGCTTTATCTTCACCAAGGATGGGATAAAATAGTGGTGCACAGAGATATCAAATCCAGCAATATTTTGATAGACGATAAGTTTAATGGAAAGTTGGGGGACTTTGGGCTTGCTCGTTTATATGAGCACGAAGAAAATCCGCTTACTACTCGGTTGGTGGGAACATTGGGATACATTGCGCCGGAAGTGTTGCGCACAGGCAAGGCTACTCCGAGAAGCGATGTGTATAGCTTTGGAATTGTGATGTTGGAAGTTGCGTGCGGAAGGCGGCCTGTGGAGCTGAACGTCGATGGCGCCCAGATTTTGTTGGTGGATTGGGTTCGAGATCTGCATGCGAATGGCAGGTTAATAGATGCAGCAGATCCAAATCTCGGCGGTGCATATGCGGAGCATGAGATGGATCGAGTGCTGAGATTGGGGATGGTTTGTTGCAGCGAAGAGCCGGAAGCCAGAGATGACATGAGACAGGTGGTGCAGATTCTTGAAGGCGAATTTTGGATGGGGGATTTGGTTCCGTTTGCAGGTCGGACAGATCGGGAGAGTTTATTGAATGATGATATATGGAGGATGATGTCAAGTGAAGATTGTACGGCTTCGTGGTCTTTGGAGGCACGATAGACTCTTCGCCATGAGCAGGTGTTGTTGTTGCAGGCCCCGTGCAGTAGAGTAGAGGGATGAGGAGCTGTAGGGTTTCGTTTCATTCAATGTTTTTTTGTTAAGCTATTTATGGCGTCCGCTAATTACCACTAATTAAATATTATTATGTTTGTAAAATGAAATATGTTTCAAATATCATAATAATATTTCAGATTTTTTTTCTCTACAGATTATGGAGTGGATTATGTTTAATCAATTTTTACAATTTTTTCATTTTCAACGTAGGGATAAAGACATTTATGATGTGGTGCTAGATGCTACACCTTGGATCAAAGTTGGAAAATTGGACCAACGGGAGTGGTGGAAAGATTGAAAGTGGCTAAAGGATATCCCTTTTAAGAATTATAAACCTAATTTGGGGTATGATTGGATCTCTTCAGTTATGCCAATGAGTAATTGTCTCAACTTTGGATGGGATCTACTCTCTACTCAATCGAAATGGAAAACTAGATTTCTAACATGCTAGAGTTCCTTCATTGAACCCAAGCAGATTTTTTTGCTTAGAGTGTGCTCCACCAAAGTCTTCCTTTAGGTTAAAGGCTCACAAATGTTGGAATTTCATATCTTACATGTGCCTTTTGTCAGGAAGCAGAGTCTACTCTACATATATTTTTGGACTGGCACTAGTCTCCATTTCCAACACAATGGCCTTCCCATATCACACAAAGTTGATTGAGAAATATCTTCACTTATCCATGATTCCCTAAGCCTTATGTCTTTCCCATGCACCTTTCTATCCCTAAAACGAATATGGCAAAATTAAATCTTTGATTTGCTACATGGATAAAAATCATCATTTCTTTTGAAAGGCTTATGCCTCATTTATCCAATTATATCACTTCATGTTATTCAACCAATAAATAAATGATACCTTACCTCCTCTTTGTCATCTAATATTTCTTTATAAATATAAGATAATTTCTTTACATTTGATATAGAATGATAAGTTAGGTTATGATATCCAAATGAACCCAAATCTTATCCATGCTTTCATCATGCTTAGTTTTTTTTTTTAATAAATACTGCTTACATGATAGGGTTTTATAGAGGTCCTCAACCTAAGACTTGGTTGGAACCTGACCCAAACCCCACCACTAAGGTACCCATCATGCTTAGTTTTATTTATTAAATAAGTTTTATTCCTACAGTAGGAAAACTTAAAATTAGACTAGGACAACCAAAGAAGGTATACATTTGAACAAAAACACTTCATCAAAGTTTTGAATGCACTTTTAGACCATCTAATCGATCTCCTCTAATCATATTAAGGTAGCCCATTAATTATTTCCTAGACATAACTTCATTTCAAACTTCAGCTAAGTATATTCACCTTTGTTACGATTTATATTTATTATTACTCTATGTATAGCTTTTATGATTTTTTTTAATAAAAGGCATGATCCACTTATAAGATCATTCTTTTGTGTAACATGACTAGCCCTAAAATATAAAATCTAATTTTTGTTTAGTTAATTACATAAAGTTTTGGAAGTTAATGATAATGGTAACATGCTATTTAACCACCACACTTTTGAGGAGCCATGTTAATTTGTGTTAGGTAAATATCATCTAATATATGTAGCTTTCTACAAGTTCAATTTTAAATACTAGTTAAGTTATTAGGAACCTTTAGTCTAATTATTATAATGATATTTACATAAATTATAATGAAAAATAAAAATCTAATATTTTTTTTTTTGTAGCGCACACACCTGCACATAGACCTGTAGGTTTGGAACCTTGGACCTGCTACTAGCCCAAAGGTTTTTTTTTCATATATCTATTATTAAGCATTGAGTTTTATCGAAACATATGGTAGACAAGCATTTGTATTCCCACCTCAACTTATATTACGGATGAACATTATCCTTGCAAAAGAAGAGTCATACTTCATATTAAACCTTTTGTTAGAATGAATACAATATAATTTTCTTTTTAAGTAAACAAAATATAGTGATAAAATTATATTATATATATATATA
>Ga0181465_100499_pt1 | contig 15832 bp, 14 predicted proteins | sample InSIn3gowninarea_FD_119076 | JGI IMG/M metagenome (GOLD analysis project Ga0181465, IMG submission 119076) | Clean room microbial communities from NASA Spacecraft Assembly Facility at Jet Propulsion Laboratory, Pasadena, California, USA -... ... | reverse complement strand
TATTAATTTAAGCAAAGGAAAACAGTACGTGGTTATTTTAAGCTCGGAATCCAGCCAGGGATGTTATGGCTTTGCAATTGGGCAGCACTCTAAAAATTCTGCGGATTTAACCGCTGTCAGTGAAGATAAGGGTCAAAGTTTCAAGGTTCAAGCCAACCAAAAACTTAAATACAGCTTTTCAATAAAATAAATCAGATCGCTCTTTCAAAAAAAGGTCTCTTCGTTTATTTGGGTAGCCGTAATATTAAAAAAAGAAAGGCCATTCTAAAAGAATTAGAAGACACCCTGGAATATAAAAGGCAACTTCGCCGGAAATAATTCCGGCACCATGAATGCATACTTAACCACTAATGCTGACAGCACACTTTATTACAGCAACAACCTTCAACAGCAAGACCGCTATCGTTTATGGATCAACTCCAAAACTGTAAGCTATAATATGGGAGTACCTTCGGACTTACATGGAACTTTCCAAAAAGCTACCGGGTTAGTGGCAATATAACGTTAGCAAAGCTGGATCGTAAGGACCAGACTGATGGACTGGAAGATGGCTTCAACACTCCTTAGTGGATTCACAATATTGGCGTTGGTAATCATCAATTATTAACTCACTCAGGTTTTAAGCTAAATTGCCGTCGGCAAAACAGTTTCTTATGGCAATCCTCCCCGGCATCGGGTACGTTAATGCATAAAGTACCCTGGATGCGCAGGTTCAATGTGCTTTCTTAAAACTAAATTGAATGGCAAACCAGGGGGTACTAATTTGTTGAATAAATATTATTATTCAATTTATTGGCTGGCCATCAATTGATGCGTTATATTATTGTACCACTACAATCGATTTATTTTAAATAAAGCTATTTGGTTTTCATGTATCATGCGCCACGTACTGATTCATGAAATAAGGGACTGAAAACTTATGACAGCTAACGGATTGCAGCGAACAAGAATTTTGCCTCCTTTCGAAGTATTTCTGGTTGGTCGTTTCTACATTTACAGCCAAACAACCTCAAGTCTTCGCACACAAATGAAACTATGTATACCGACAAAATAACGCTTCATAAGACGGTTTTATGATATCGACTGTACATACCGTTGACGGTACCCCCGTATTCCGGGCATGGTATCCCCCTGCTGGGAGATCAGGATTTGTAAGAGCTTTTAATGTTTTTAAAGGTACATGGAGAGACGCTTAAAAACATTTATTTTTTTTCTTCTGGAGTCACCTTTGAGAAAACCTTCTTGGTTTTAATTATTTTATATTTGACGTTTCGCTGTCAACAATCTGTTCGGTAATCATGTTGCGGAGCATATTATTTATTTAGACCAGTTTGCTTTTTACTTATTCTGGCCAAGTCAAATACAAACCAGCATAGAGTTATAGTACCAATTGCGAAAACGGTATCGCCTACAACACGGAGCCATTTTAATATGTGCATGTACGGCAGCTGCATAAACTCAGCCGAACGGGCATACCACATTCCTTTATTTACGCTGGCTACTGTTTGCAAAAAACCTATTGGGAGCAAGCTCAATACTACCATTGCCATTAAACCAATATTAATAGACCAGAAAGAAATAGCTAATAGTTTTTCATTCCATTTTATGTTTCTGTACAAACTTCTAAATACAAATAACATTAATCCAATACCTAACATTCCGTATACTCCGAATAATGCCGTATGTCCATGAACAGCAGTTGTATTTAAACCTTGCATATAGTATAAAGCAATCGGTGGATTGATTACAAATCCAAATATGCCTGCTCCAAGAAAATTCCAGAAAGAAACTGATAACAAATAGTAAATGGGCCATTTATAATCTTTCAGCCATTCAGTTGCCTTGCTCAATCTGTAATTGTGGAAAGCTTCAAAACCAATTAATATTAATGGAACTACTTCCAATGCGCTGAAAGTTGCACCAAGAGCCATAACTGCTTTGGGAGTTCCGGTAAAATAGAGGTGGTGAAATGTTCCAAGGATGCCACCTGAAAGAAATATAATTGTTGCAAACAATACACTGTTTGTAGCGGTGTTGGTTTGTAATAAACCCATTCTTAAAAAAAGAAATGCGGCAACTACAGTTGCAAATACTTCAAAAAATCCTTCAACCCAAAGGTGAACAACCCACCAGCGCCAATACTCTGCTATTGCTAAATTTGTTTGTCGTCCCCACATTAATCCCGCCCCGTAAAAAAGAGCAATGGCTGTACATGAAACAAGAAACAGTATTAGCAAATGTTTTTCTTCTGTTTTCTTTCTAATGACCGGCAGAATAGGACGTACCATTAACGTTAGCCAAACCAGCAATCCTACCAATAGGAATATTTGCCAAAACCTGCCAAGGTCAACATATTCATAGCCTTGATGTCCAAACCAAAAATTATTTACAAATCCGAGTTTCTGCATTATTCCCATCCATTGTCCTGCCATTGATCCCAGTACAATGACCAATAAGGCATAAAAAAGAAAATTTATGCCCAGCTTTTGAAATTTCGGGTCACTACCGGAGAGGGATGGACCAATATAAAGTCCGGTAGCCAACCAGGCTGTAGCAATCCACAAAATAGCAAGTTGTACATGCCATGTTCTTGTAACAGCATAAGGAAAATAATCAGACAATGGGAAACCGTAAAAGCCACTTCCTTCTACGCCATAGTGTGCTGTTATCACGCCCATTATTACCTGAAGAACGATTAATAAATTTACAATCCAGAAATATTTTTTAACTGCTTTCATAGAAGGGGTAATGTTCTGTCGCATTAGCGGGTCTTCCTTTGGAGCTGTAGGTGCTTCTTCCTCTTTAGTTTTAGCATGATAAAAAATTAAGATACCAATTCCTATAAGTAACATGACTACACTGAAGCCGGTCCACAAAATAAGGTCTCCTGTTGCTTTATTGCCCACCTGTTCATGGGGGGGCCAGTTGTGCGTATAAGAAATATTTTCATTAGGACGTTCCGTAACACATGCCCATGCAGCCCAGAAAAAGAAATTGGTCATTTGCCTCATTCGTGTAGGGTCTTTTATGGCATTTTTTGGGATGGCATAATCGGAACGGATTTTATCTAATTCAGGAGCATTGGTAAACAATGCCGAGTAATAGTTGCTTAAATGTGCAATAGCTTCTTTTCGTAAAGGGGAAACTGTAAGCGTTTGAGTTTCCGGATTGAATGTATTCTTTCGCAATTCATTTTGCAAGCGCTGCTCCAATGCCGCTTTTTGCTCACTATTAATGTTATCAAAAGTCTGGTGGAAATCTGTTGCTGAATACTTGTTTAAGATAAAGTTTGCTTCCCGATGCAACCAATCTGCCGTCCAGTCTGGCGCTAAATAAGCACCATGCCCCCAAACCGTTCCTACTTCCTGACCACCCATGCTCTGCCACACATTTTGACCATCTTTTATATCCTGTCCGGTAAAAAGTACTTGACCTTCAGTAGTAACTACTTTTCCGGGTACCGGAGGAGACTGCTGGTAAATTTCATATCCGTAATAAATTAAAACAGCGAAAGAGATACCCATCACCAAGGCAAATGCCATCCAAAGTTTTTTTTCTGATCCCAAAATCGTTATTTTTTTTATAGGTTTAGAAAGGGTTTTTTAGGCTTTCTGAAGGTGTTAATCTACTAATATACGCTGTACACTTTCTCATCCAAACCATTAGGTAACTTATTGATCATGCCATGTTTCTATTCGTTTTCTTAACTACAAATCATTTGGGTTTAGAGCGTATTAACTTATGGTATACTCGATGATGTAAGCTATTGATGCTTTTAACTTACTTATTCCCAGTAACCTGCACCGTAACATTCTTCAGGTTTTCATCAACAAATATTTGGCAGGCAATGCGCTTGTTTGGTTGTAGTATGCCTGTTTTATAAAGTGTACTTGTTTCATTTCTATACAGTGTATTTAATGCCGGATGTAAGCCTTCCGCTTTTATCAAACTGGTGTCACACCTGCCCAAGCCTTTGCATGCACCAAAACCTTCTATGTAAATTTTGCCGCACAGCAAAACCATCAGCTTTCGGTATTCGCCTTCGCAGGTTTGCAGTTCGTATTTTTCACCTTTGTACCAAGCGGTGAACTGAATAGAAGTTCTGGTAATTACCATTATAATGACTTCTTTTGCTTCAACCAAAATTCGTCTGCAAATTCATCTTTTAATGCCGGATTATGCTGCCCGGCTATTTGCTTTCCTATATTTTCCAGTTGCTCATTTGTCAATACCTTTTCGAGATGTGGAAACAGTTCTCTTTCTTCATAACGAACATGATTATCTACCATATCAGCAAGCGCCGACAGTTGATTTGCACCATTGTCTCCTGCCAGATCCAAAGCCTTTATCTGTTGAGCGATCTGTATATGTTCATCCAACGCTCTTTGTACTACTTCATCTTTTACCGGAGCAAATAAAAGCGTTTCTTCTTCTGTAAAATGCGGCTGCATAAGGTGCTGCCAAAAGTATTGCACATACTTTTTTATCCGATCTGACTTAACTTCAAACTTTAATCCGTTTCTTATTTTCCAACAAAATAGCAAAGTGAAGTGATGATCTTTTGATAGCTTAACAATATGCTCATTTCGTTTGATAGGTTTTTTTCTCATTTATTTTGTTTCGAATACAAGTGACATAATTAAGGCGAAGCAGAATACCTTTCTTTTAAATAGTCTGTCACGTAAACCCAATTGTCACGCCACAATGCTACATTTTCTCTTTCCTCGCAAAACTGTTCATCAATCGTTTCCGTAAACAATGGTATCCACTGTTCAAAATGTGCATGATCTACTGGAAACTTTACATGTGGCGGAAACGGGCTTGCAAAATATATCTGTTCATCTAATAAAACTGTTTGCCAGAAGGTGTAAATTTTTTCTAAATGCAGAGGCCACCGGCCTTGTATTTGAGCATTGAAAATTGGTGGTAAAAGTTATTGTTCCGTACTTTATCATAGAAAGTGCTTACTAATAATTCCCTATCATCCATTTGCTCTATATCGTGTTTCTCTTTCATTATTTTTGAAATAATTGTGTGATTAAATAATAAATAGCCCATCCGCCGAATATGAAATGGCCTATCCAAACCCAGCCGGGAATACTGCGAGGTGTTTCACTTCCTTCAATTAAAAAAACTTTTTGGTCGCCTTTGCCGTAGGCGCTAATCATTATCGGGATAACGCCATCTACCACTTCATTTTCTTTAATGCCTTCTACCGAAATATCAGGCCCATTGCGTACCGTAAAAGGAATTTTGCGTATACCTTCTTTGCCATTGGGGTCTTTGCTCACTATTCGTAAAAAATGTTCACCATCAACCAACTTGCGTGTATCCAACTCAAAATTAATGGGCGATTTGAATGAGCCTACAGGTTGCTGCTCATCGTCTATAAAAATTATTACAGAGCTTTTGTCTTCCATTATAAATCAGTTTAGTACGGTTCTTTTAATATGGTTGTCGCTGCTTTCTCCAGGTTTTACCAGCCATTTTATGGTATAAATAAGCGTTGCCAAAACAATTAAAACAGTTACCAAAACAAATACATAATCCCAGTTGCTTTGCGGACCGGCGCCATGTGTAATGCCTTTCAATATTTTAGGTTGTTGCTTTTCGCAAACGGGGCAGGCAATAACACCGATTTGTAAAATCAGCATGCAAATTATTAATCCTATTTTTTTCATTTTTATGATTGTTTATCAATGAAGAATTTTCTTTTGTACAAGCATCTGTTTTCATTGCATCAGTATTCCGTAGCAATCACTCATCTGTAAATCATTTGGCATCTTTTTTCAAACCGCGAAGACACAAAGGCTCCAAGTTTAACGAAAAATTTTGTGAGTTGAATTCTTAAAGCTTATGTCGTTCATTCGCTGAATTGCACCCCTAACTATACAAGAGTTCAAATAAAGTTACATAACAGTTATTCAGCCCCGGTTCAAAAAAATATATTCATTCTTCTATTTTTACAACAGCATCTATTTAATCGCAGGGTCTGGCGTCTTTAGTTTTATTAACTCAACTATTTTTTTAACTTCTTCTGCTGACACCTTTTTTGCATTGTTGCCCCAACTTGTTTTTTCATGGTTAATAATGGCTGCCACTTCTTCGGGCGTAAGTTTATTATCGGTTCCAACAGCGCTCATAACCGCAAATTCCTCCCTTGCATTGTAGCCATTCATAATTATGTCTACCAGTTGTTCAATATTATCTTCCAATACTATTTTGCTTCCTTTCAATGGAGGAAAGGCACCTGGTAAACCTTCGCCATTTTGCTGATGACAGCTCTGGCAATTGGCGGCATACAATGCGGTACCATCGAGCTCCTGCATTTCAGCAGCGCCACCTGCTGCTACAGCATTCTTTTCTCTTTTGTATAAAAATTCAAGATTAGGCGTGCCATCGGGCAGCTTAATTTGTTTAAGCGCCTGCAGATAAGCTACTAATTGCAAAGCTTCCCTGCCTGCTACCACTTTACCTTTCCGGCCCTTCATAAATGCTGCCGGTACATTTACCACTTTATCGCCTTTTGCAAGCGTTTGCCTTACTTCAAACATCCACGGATAAGCCGGCATAATCGATTCTTTAACTACAATTCTTGGATTGAATAAATGTACCAGGTGCCAATCAATACTTGGCTGGCGGGTGCCAATAGTTGCAAGGTCGGGGCCGGTGCGTTCGGTGCCCATTACGGTGGCAGTATTGCGCCAAAAATCGGTGCGATGCAGGTTGGCATAATCCGCAGCAATGCTTGGCCGTTCGCCCCATACTTTATCCATTTCTACATTTCGTACCTGTTGGGTATGGCATGCTACGCAACCTTCCTTTACATATATCGCTTTTCCGAGCAATGCATCGTCGTTTAATTCCACAGCGTCTGGTAATGGTGCATTATAATTTTGATTATAGAATGCCGGTAAAATAGCCACCATCAGCGTTAAAAAAAGAAACAAGCCGAGGGCCGTTAAAAAGAGTTTTTTATGATTGTTGAAAAAATCCATGTAAATAATTTTGCGCGTTAAATCCTGTAATAATTTGTGCTTTTTGCTTTGACGGAGCTTTAACCATTTCTACTGAACATCTACCAATTCAGCTTTGTCACTTAAAAGTTTTCCAATAGCTTCTTCATTGATGTTGATGGTGTTTCGCGGCCGTATCATTTTATACATGTTGTAAGCAAAAACCAAATGCGAAGCCCACATTAAAGTGCCGCCAATAGCACGCCACAACCAGTAAGGAGCCATTAATGAAACACTGTCAATAAATGGTTTTGCATCCATCCACACCATACCTTTTAAAGTCGCTCCAATCATTAATGGGATGCTGTAAAACATTAACCCGATAAATGCCATCCAGAAATGAATGCCTACGGTTACCTGTGGCGGTTCCTGTCTTGTAATTCTTGGAATAATTGCGTAGATGCCGGCCCATAAAAAGAATGCGATAATGCCATACATAGTGATGTGGGAGTGCGCTACTGTAAAGTCAGTAAAGTGCCAAACGAGATTAGTATAACGAAATGCTTCCACCGTGCCTTGCAGCGATCCGGTAAAATAAAATATGATACCGATTAAAAAGAAAGGAAGTGTATAACTGCCGGAGAGTTTATGCCACGATCCTTTGAACGTCATTAAGAAATTGGTAGTGCCCGATACAACCGGGATGACCATGCCTACACTGCCAATTATAGCAACCGTTTGCAACGACCATGGTATGGCACTGAATACAAAATGGTGCGTACCAATAAGCGTATAAAAAAATATTTGCGACCAAAAAGCAAGGATGCCAAGACTATACGAATAGATAGGTTTATTTAACTGCTGCGGTAAAAAATAATAAACGAGGCCAAGCGTAAAGAGCATAAACCACATTCCTACACCCTGGTGCATATAATAGCCCTGTGTAATTGTCTCGCCTAAACCATTTTGCCAAAAAGGTAAATAGGCCACTATAGTAATGGTAATAGCAAATATTACTGCTGCAACAATGTACCAGTTTGATACATATATTTCTTTGGTTTTGCGTTTAGCAACTGTTTTAAGAAAGTTCGCTAATGTTATAGCGAGCCCAATACCAAACAACAGTTGAATTGGCCATATATACTCCCTGTATTCTCCGCCACCATTATTAATGCCAGCCATCAATGAAATAGTGCCGAGTACTACAGCTGTGTTGATAAGGAATAAGGCGTACCATCCCCATTTCAGGTTATATATCTGCACGTTACCAACTCTTGGCACTACATAATATCCCAATCCTAACATAGCTAATGAAGACCATCCCCAAAATACAGCATTGGTATGCACCGGCCTGATTCTTCCAAAACTTAACCAGCTTAATTGATCGACATCTGGCGCAACAAACTTAATACCGGCATACTCCCCGATAGAAGTGCCAAATACCAGCCAAAATGTAGCCGTAATTAAATACCAGATAATAAGTTTTGATAGCTGAGGATCCACATCCGGGCGTTTCAATGCTTTTCTCTTTTCAGCAATAAAACGAATATTGGCATGTTCATTTACATTCGTAATAATACCCCTGTCATCATTTGGGGGAAGTGATCCTGAAAGTTCATTATGTTCAAGCTTATAATCGAGAACTACTTTACGTTTTCTTAAGGCATCCGTTATTTGTTCTTCGGGCAATGCTTTTAAGTACTCGCTTAATTGAGTTACTTCTGCAAGGTTTTGGTTACGGCGATATTTTTTTATTAGACTAGCCACTTTCACTAGCATAAGTGCAATAGTGGCGAGAATAGGAAGAAGAATTAAAATGAGTGTTATAACGATACCACCTTCACTAAATAATGAAATGGGCTTTTGCCCGGGTGTTTGCGCAAATAAAGTTGTATTTAATAATGTTGCTCCCATAGTCATATAAAGAATGATAAGACTAGGTGAGGAGTTATTACCCGGAGATTTAATTTTCGTCGATTGCTTATACTTTAGAAAATTATCTATCTGTATGCTATTTAAACTCTTAATAAAATCCTCTACTTTCCGGGTATTCTTATTATCTATTTTTTTTCTTGACAGTGTGATCATTTCATTTGTTCTGAAAAACAGGAATATTGCTGCGACTAACACTATCACCAATAGCAAAAACATTATAATTATTTCTCCCAATTCAGGTCGCGCAAATATCGACGTTGAACCTTTAGTTTGCGCTAATACAGAAAAAGAAATAAATAGACATGAAAAAAAGAATAACCATTTCCGCATACACTATTAATTTATGAGAGAACTTAATAAATTGATGCTAATGACGTATAAACTCATCGCTGCTTTAAGTAAGCCAAATTATTTTCCAATTGCTCCTGCAGATCACCAAGCTTTGCACCCTGGAGCATTTTATGAATTTCTTGTCTAACCTTTTTAAATTCATTATGTATAGGGCAAGGCTTAACTTCAGAGCAGTGATGAAGGCCTAAGCCACAACCGGAAAAAAGTTTATCTCCATCAATAGCATTTACAACATCTGCTAAGGAATTTTTGAGATAATGTTCATCCAGGTAGAAGCCGCCCGTTGGTCCCTTAAGCGATTGAACAAGATATTTTTTAGTCAACTCGTGCAAAATCTTAGCAGTGAAAGATTCTGGTGCATCAATGCCTCTGGCTATTTCTTTAAAACCCACCATATAACCACTCTTTGATATTTGCGCAATATAAATGAGCGCCCTGAACGCATATTCACATTTTTTTGAGAACATTATTTGTTTTCTGTACAAAGATAATAAGCTATTTCCAATAGTAGACTATTTTGTCATTTATTATTTCTGGTTTCATAAATGGGTATTCAATTTCAATTATGCCTCCTCCTGCAGAGAAAAGTATCCCTCGCCATTCTTTGATATAATCATTGAACTTATTGTTCCATATTTTTTCAAAATAGGTCAAGCCGATCTCCTGAAAAACTTCCTTCCCGATTTTTTCTCCCTCTATTTCTGAACTTACTTTGAAATCGGGCATTAAAGACAAGTAAAACCTTTTTCCATCACTGTTATGGCAAGCCTGACAGCAGCATGCGTTTGGTAAACAATATTATTTATTCGTTTTTGGCTTACAGTTGTTGTTTTCCAAATGAGATTACGTTTGTCGCTGGGTAAAATTGCGGCACTAGCCAGTAGGTCTACTAATGCAGAGAGCAATAGGCTGTGAAAAGCAGTATCTTTTTTTAAATCAAAGCCGCTTAAAGGAACGCGAGTAATCTTTCCTTTGATTCGTTCGGAGAAAACACTGTTGATGTCAGTCAAAGTACCGAGCGCATATACCATTCTAATATAGGGAACAGCCACGATGCGTTGGTTTGCGGTGGCCTCTCGTAAAACGGTCCATGGCTTTTCTCCTTCATTAAAGGGGAATTCGAATTGAAATACTTCTTGTGGAAAACCGATTTGAAATAGATTACTTTTTATTACAGTGTCAATTCTTGTTTGCGGAAGCAAAAATTTCGTTGTATCCGAGGCGGAGCTGTTTACTCCGAGAAGTTCTTTAAATTTGCTAAAGTGTAGTTCATTGTCTTTAGTGCAGGCATTTGCCAGCGATATAAATAGTGGATCAAAACCGTCGGTAGGAATATAATATGCAGTTCTTCCATGTGCTCTTGCCGTTTCAATTAGCAGAGCAACTTTTGGAGGAATATCGCGACCGTAACCACACCAATAGAGACGTCCCGCTCCAGATTTGCTGTAACTCATCATCAACGTATTCATCACTGATTCATCCCTTCCGCTATAACCTGAAACGATAAGATGTTTGTCCCCCAGGTAATTAATAAGGTGCTGTCGAAACGTGTCATCTTGCCGGGCAAGCTCCGACGTTGTGTTTTTCAGCGGACCATATTTATAATCGCCGTGTAATTTAATATAGGGCAATTCCGATCTATTAAGAGGCCTGCTTATCCTTTCAATCGTATCAAGCGTAATATCAATAGGCAATAAATTGGCCGTATGCGCGGCGATTATTCCAAGATCATCGAAGTTAGGGCTCCATACAGATTGAATCATGCCTGTTTCATGTAACAAGCAAAGAAGTTTATACCCTACAGACGGCTGCTTTTTTTCGCAAATACGTTGAAAGAATTTTCGTCGGTCGTCCTCGATGGGATAACATTCTTCCACATAAAACGAATATTCCTCGTCGGTATTGGCAGCGGGATATATACCCTCGCTATCTAGCCATCTTTGAATTTGTTCTTTTACTTGATCGGACTTAATATCCGTTCTCTGAAAACTGCTTGTATGTTTGGAAGTATAGAGGCTTTTCTTCCAATCCCTAATACAATCGCCAGCAGAAGGTATTCCAGACGTAACCGATGCCCCGGCTCCAAGCAAGGCACAAAAGACATCATTTTTGCTAATTTCTACAGAGCGAATAAACTGACCCTGCTCAAGAACTAAATTATTCATTTTGGAGCAATTTGGGTTAGAGGTTCTTTACTCCAACACAAGCGGTGCCAAACCCTCCGGTAAAATCATCTGAGTGAAACATGGCGGTTTAAGGGTTAGATGTTTGGGTGAGAATGCCGTTTTGGCGCGCTTATCGACTTTCAATCAACATAGTTCGGCAAGCCATGTGCAAATGTAACGCAACTATAAACGTCTTAAAAATTTTGTTGTACCATTGTTGTACCAAGTAAAAAGCAGCTACAACTTTCATCGGCGGGGATCGAACGCCGACAGAAGATTTCCAATCCTTTGCTTAAGATAATTCATGGATTGTTCGATCTAAATTGATATAATCAGCATGATATTCCCGTCCAAAAAAAAATAAATTCTTTACCTAATTACTTAATTTATTTAAATTATGAAGTCACTTTTCCATAACTATGTAATGCAAAACTTAGTAAATTTACTGATAGATTTACAGTAACTAGAAAAAGGTACAAAATCGGGACTTTCTTTTTGATGAGGTTATTTCATATTCATTTACAAGGCCGTATGAAGCAGGTTCGAATCCCTCCCTCACCGCTGATAATGTTGTCAAAAATGCTTAAAAACCTGTAAATTCATGATTTACAGGTTTTTTGATTTTAAGACATTGTCAAAAAGCCCCAAAATGCTCAAACTTCAGGAGACATAAAAGGGACATGACAACATGCTAATAATTATTTCCCTTTCTCTTTAACTCTCGCGAAAGAATAATGATTAATGCATCAACCTAACAGCATTTCAGTTATTTGATCTGCCTACTCCCTTGGGCTTCCCTCTCCCTTATTGTAAAGCCCGGTGTTTCCTTTTTCGAGAACAAACTTCAAATTCTTTACTATTCCGGGTTGTGCTGATGCGATATTTATATTTTCGTAAGGATCTGTTTCATGATCATATAATTCAATTACGGGAGATTCTTGCCTGTAGTATTTTGTAAGCCGATAACGAGCTGTACGAACGGATATCCCTTTGTTGAAGTAACTGAATGCATTGTTATTCCATGATTTGTCGCCAGGGTCTTTTAGTAAGCCAGCAAGGCTTCTCCCTTCTGCTTTGTAGGGGAGTTTAATTGAGCATAATTCCATCAAAGTGGGATAAATATCAATTGAACTTACTACTTTGTCACACACTGCACCCTTTCGATTTCCCGGGGTTTTAATTATCAGGGGACTTCTCAGAGCCCACTCCGACAGCGTATGTTTTCCCCAAACCCTGGCATCTCCAAGGTGCCATCCGTGATCACCCCATAAAACAACAATCGTATTTTTTTCCAGCCCCAGGTCCGTTAGTGTTCTCAATACTTTACCTACCTGTGCATCTACATAACTTATCGCAGCAAAGTAAGCATGTCTGAGTCTGCGGGAGTATGCATCACTCAACGGAACTGTCAGGGAAGCTTTTTCATCTCCCAGTTTATAATTGTTATTGAATTCGCCACTTTGGTGTAGGCTTGCCTGGTTAATATTGAGGGGTATTCCTGGTGATGGAGATAAGTCAATTTTGGATTCATCATACATGTCCCAATATTTTTTTGGGGCATTGAATGGGAGGTGAGGTTTGAAAAAACCTACGCCAAGAAAGAACGGCTGTTTTCTACCGGCGAGCTCTTTCAATTTTTTTTCGGCAAGCAGCGCAGTTAGTCCATCAGGATACCCTTCGTCACTTACATCTGAGCGTTCATAAGGCTTTACCTGGCCATTTAAATCGTTGCGGTTCGATCCATTCGAATACCCGAAGAAAGCGTTCCATCCAGTAGTCCATTTGCCGGGATCAAGGAGCATCTCATCCCAGCTATTGGGCAGTTCGCGATTTTTACCTTTAGGTTCCTGGTACTTATAAATATAGCCATCTGGCGAATGACTGATCTTGCCAATTCCAACAGTGTAATAACCCTGGTTACGCAGGTGATGTACAAACGACTCCGGAATAGGCCTCGGGACATTCGCCTTTAGCTTCAATTCGAGCACATCATTCGAAAGTTCAACGGTGGTTCTCGGCCGCATGCCGGAGAGCAGGGATGCTCTTGAAGGTCCACAGGTTGGAACCGTAACAAAATGTTTTTTGAAAAGAACTGAGTGCGAGGCCAGCGCGTCAATGTTGGGTGATTGTATATATTTGCTTCCATAGCAACCCAACTCAGGCCTGAGGTCATCAATACATATGAAAACAATATTATAGCGCGTGTTGCTTTTGCTGCCATTTTGCGCGAAAGCATTCATACAGGCATTCAATAAAATATACAGAACAACCAACAGGATTCTAAGCTGAAAATATATTGCTTTACCAGTCATATTTTTTTTATAAAAGATTAAAGAACCACAAAAGAGAACACTAACAAGCCTGTGCCCCGATCAATAACCGGGGTTTTGCGTGAAATCACCGGGATTTGTAACACGGTCAATTTGCGTCTGCGGTATGGGTCTCACAAGATGAAGTTCTTTGATGTTTGGAGCAGCGTCGAGGTTGTATTTCTTTACCCTTGCAAGCAGGGTTCCGGTACGCTTAAGGTCATACCACCGGTGCATTTCTCCCATGAGTTCCCTTGCTCTTTCATCAAGAATAAAATCCAGGTTGATGTCGCTGCCGTTAACCTGCATCTGAGCTTCTCTGCCAGCTTTCGCGGCGCGGGTTCTGAGCACATTCATGTAGTCGGCTGCAATTCCCGACTTTCCGAGTTTCCAAGCTGCTTCCGCAGCAATCAGGTACATCTCGGCCAGGCGCAAAATCGGTTGATCTCTTGTGCCATCCAACGCGTTTGCGCTTGACCGTAAGGGATCCAGGTGCTTGCGCAGTACAGGCCAATAACGCCTGGAGTTGCCTCCAATTTCAAAAGATGCTGCTGGTATTTTTCCCACCCAGTTGTCATTGAAATCGATATACCAGTAACGGGCAGTTGCCTGCAGTTGGTCAGGAACAGGGTAGGGGACAACCTTTATCGAGGTATCTCCCGGTTTTACATCATTACCATTGATTTTTCCCGCTTTTGTAGCAAACCACACTGTTTGAAAAGATCCTTCCCAACGTGCATCGTTATCGACATTGAAAAGCTTGATTAAATAATTAGTAGGCATAAACCTGTTGTGGGGCACACCCGAAAGGATTGTTCGTTCCATTGTTGGATTAAGGTCGTAGGCAAACACATAGAATGCATGCGCCCTGTTACCCTGGCCGTTAGTTACCGGGTTGTTTGTGTACTGTACAGACCAAATGACTTCGCTGTTTATCTGTTTATCAATATCCCACAAAGCACCATAGGGTTTTACCAACTTGTAATTGTAATTCTTAATCACATTGTCGGCAAGCTTTTCTGCGTCGGCCCAGTTGCCCAGGGTAAGTTGTACTCGTGCCAGTAATCCTTCAGCGGCGGGTTTGGTTGCCCTGCCATAATCACTAGTAGTAGGTGGAAGATTGTCAATAGCAAATTTTAGATCGGGAACAATAACATCCTGGTAGATTTTTGCCGCTGGTGTTTTGTTTGCCGTTGTAACTACTCCAACAGTTTCCTGCAGTGTAAGATGAACATCACCGTATTGCTGCACCAGGTGAAAATAGTACAAGGCGCGAAGAACGCGGGCTTCTCCCTCTACGCGCATCTTGTCCTTATCACTCATTCCGACAACATTTTTGGCTCTGTTAATAACAGTGTTACATTGATTGATCCCAATATATAAATTGTCCCATACGTATGTAATAAAGCTATTGGTACCAAGCAAGTTTGCCGAGTAGTCGTTTAATTCAGGTGAATTTGTGACGCCTCCGAAACCGTTTGTGAATATATCCGTACCCGGTTCTGTCATAAAAAACGCCTGTTCGCGGCCATAGAAATCTCTCAATTTGGTATACGCTGCTTTTAAACCGTCCTCAATGCCTTTGGGAGTAGTATAGTAGCTGTCTGCTGTAGCAAGGCTTACGGGGTTTTCTTCCAATACCTTTTTTGCACAGGAGCAGGCTAAAAAAATACATCCGATGATGCATATCTTTAATGTGACTTTTTGCATTATAAAAGATTAAGTAGTTTAAAATTTAATACCAAGGCCAAAAATATAAGTGGCCGTATTGAGGGGAACGGTTCCCCCTACATCGCCGGTAGAAGTTTCAGGATCAACTACCTTAAATTTTGAAAAGGTAATGGCATTGTTAGCAGTGGCATACAATCTTAATGAAGACATTTTAAGCTTCTTAACTAGATTATTGCCGAGATTATATCCAAGGGATATATTCCTCACCTTAACAAAGGAGCCGTCAAAATAGCGCACTGCATCAAAATATAAGGGGGCGGTATTGGATTTAGGAATCGGAATCTCGTTGCTTGGATTAATAATGGTGGCGGAGAATACAGGGAGTATATATGGCCAATTCAACTGTTGTTTGGTATTGGGCTCGCTATAACATTAGCGAACTTTC
>Ga0181465_100498_pt1 | contig 15872 bp, 15 predicted proteins | sample InSIn3gowninarea_FD_119076 | JGI IMG/M metagenome (GOLD analysis project Ga0181465, IMG submission 119076) | Clean room microbial communities from NASA Spacecraft Assembly Facility at Jet Propulsion Laboratory, Pasadena, California, USA -... ... | reverse complement strand
GATTTTTGTTGAATCTAGCTACTTTAGAACCAAATTGGAATTTTTTAGGGTTGGAAATTCGCGAACCTCTAGTGCAGGAAGCGAATACTTGGCAGAATCAGTTAGGACTCACAAATCTGCACTATCTGTTTTGCAATGTAAATAATTCCTTGAACTCCCTGCTTAGTTCGCTTCCTGTCGGAACGTTACAGCGTGTAACAATTCAGTTTCCCGATCCTTGGTTCAAAACTCGCCACGCTAAACGGCGGCTAGTACAGCCGGAATTAGTAGCAGAATTGGCAAATTATCTGAGTATTGGCGGCGTTGTATTTATCCAGTCGGATATTGAGGCGCTAGCTGTGGAAATGTGCGATCGCTTCAACTCTAATCCAGCCTTTCAAAGACAGGGTAAAGAGTGGTTAACAGAAAATCCGCTATCAGTTCCTACTGAACGCGAGACATCCACGCTGTCGAGGGGAGAACCTGTATATCGTGCTTTGTTTGTGCGGTGTTAGTAGAGCTTTATGGTTAAAGACAGCGTGTTGTAGTCAGTATGTTCAGTAAGTTCTTGAGAAGATATTACAGTAGGATCACTTCACGCGATTCACGGCTTTTTTGGACTAGCTGTTCCGGCTCTTTATTTTATACTTTTCGTGCTTCAATTGCTGGTTGCTCTAATTACCTCAGATGAAAATTTTCTACCTTAGTCTAAGTTTTCGTAATTAACTCGGAAAGGCTTAAAGGATTGGTAGTCAGTTTTCTAAGTTTGTTTTGGTAGGTGGTGTAGGACTTCCAACTTCTCCGCCAACTGCTTTGGCAAATTCCAAAGCTCTGTTGTAGTTAGTGAAACTTGCTACTTGCACTGTTGGCTTTCCAGTCTTACGTCTAAATGTGCTGAAAGCATCGCGACAAAGTTTGCTACGGATAGAATCTAAATTTCCACCATCAACAAAAACAGGATACCAAATTTCATCAGGATTATTAGAGCGATTCCCACATGAATTTTGAGGAAAGCTATGTTTAGAGTTGGCAGACAGCATTGAGGATGGTGATGATAGTTGAGTCTGCTCAGGAGTATTACTTAAACCCCCAATTATGCTTCCAAGACAAAAGAGTCCAAAGATACCTATACCCCAGTTTCTATAAATCTTCTGTTTTTCAGCCTCTGCTTGGCGAAGTCTTTCTGCTTCAGCTTGACGCAGTTTTTCAGCCTCTGCTTGACGATGTTTTTCTGCCTCTGCTTGACGCAGCTTTTCAGCCTCTGCTTGGCGAAGTCTCTCTGCTTTAGCTTGACGCAGCTTTTCAGCCTCTGCTTGGCGAAGTCTCTCTGCTTTAGCTTGACGCAGTTTTTCAGCCTCTGCTTGGCGAAGTCTTTCTGCTTCAGCTTGATTAAGCTTTTCAACCTCTGCTTGGCGAAGTTTTAGTCTTACTTCCTGTTCATTAATGCTCTTTCCTTCTTTCTGATAGAAGGATGCAGATTGCTCAAAGTCTGCGATTGCGTATTTAAAGTCGCCAAGTCGGAGATAAGCTAATCCTCGGTACTGATACGCTTCGGCAAGATTGGAATTGAGGTTTAGTGCTTGGCTAAAGTCTACAATCGCACCTTTGTAGTTTCCTCTCTCACCTTTCTTTCGCCCTTGCTTACAATAGACTTCAGCTTCCCCGATTTGATTAGCAGTCTCAATTTGATGAGGCTCTAGTTTTGTCAGAGACAAAATCCACTTTACATCTTCAGCACCCAGTTCAAACCATTCTCCATTCTTCCGAAACTTTGCAAAATATTGGTGGAGATATGTTTCTGCCCAAACCATATCGCTTGTTTCAATTGAGAAAATACGTTCAACAGGGAAAGGTAGCTGTAGCTTGATATCCTTCATTCTTCGATCGAGGCAATTAGTTCTACCAATCTTGTAGTATTTATCAGATCGTAGTAGATATACGTAGCCTTTTCTCTCGCTCATATTTCACTTTTACTATCGCCTCTATTTAATTTTCCTCAGAGTTTGCAGCCGATACCTTAAAAAAACTAAAGCTCGTCAAATCTTCATTTAGTTCTATTAAAAATGAAAATTTTAATCTTTGAGTACTTACTAGGCTTGTGAAAAACGGCAGATTCTGTACTAAGTTATTGCCACCCAATTTAGTACCATCTCGCCTAAATCCACGAGGGAAACCACATCCGTAGTCTGTAACTTTCAGGAGATAATGGTAGTCCTAAATAAATCGGCATCCAGAAGACAAATGCTAGTAGAATTGCAAAGATAACGGTAACACCTAGCGCCCGAAATTCGCGACGGTAACTGTGCAGACATTGATCGACTATAAATGCGAGCGCTAACCCTGAAAATACCGAAGCACCCATGTAGTGGTACATAAATGTACACCGAGTTACTCTCACCCAAGGCAGCAAGTTAGCTAGCCAGTTAAGAACTAGGTAAAGGATAATCCAAGTATCAGTAGGAAGAGGCAAATGAGAACGCTTTTGTAAATTCGCGATCGCCCAATTGATCAATTTTTGAGCTAATATCCACGCTAAAAACAAAATCGCAGCAGTCGACAGCCACCACAAAATTGGATTACCCATTGCATGAACATCATAAATCACCCGCCCGTTAGCAATAGGTAAGGGTGGCCCCATAACTGGCAATGGTTCACTAACACTTTGCGCCGTTTGGTAATAGTACGCTACTGGTCGAATCATCAACAGCCATGTATACCAATTTGAACAATAACGATGCACATTAGCACCATTACCAATTCTTTCGTGATATTCCAAAATTTGTTTCTGTACTTCCCAAAATCCAAATGTTGGATTGAGTTGGATGTGAGGAATCCATTGAATTCTATAGACTAAGACAGGTATTATCGCTAAATAAAATAGAATGTGCCAAATCTTCAGCTGAGTTAAATTCTGCAAAGAAGTTTGAATTCCACTTAATTCATGTCGAGCAAAATCTGAGTTTCGCCATGAAGATATCCACTTAATTACCCATGCTGCACTCCAAATAAAATACGCACCCAATAGAAACCACAAGCCATTCCACTTAATCGAGGCTGAGGCACCAAATCCAACGCCTGCAAGGATTAACCAGAAACTTCGTTGTCTACCCTGTCGTTCTAATCCTGTTAATAAAAACCACTGTCCTAGTAGTCCAAAAATAACTAGATATACATTATTCAAGGCGTAGCGAGACTCTACCAGAAATAAGCCATCAGTTGCTGCAAATAAAGCAGCAATCAAGGCATAGCTACGACGGTGACTTAGTTGATAGGCAATACCAGCTACGACTAAGGGAATGAAAGAACCAGTCAAGGCATTCAACCAACGATAACTCCAGGGCGATCGCAATGAACCTGTAAGACCATTCACCGTTTCATGCCCAAAAGGAACATGACTGCCAATCCACATTCCAATTGCAATTATGTATTTACTCAGTGGTGGATGACCATCAAAAAACTGTGTATTAGTTAGATAATTGTTAGCAAATATGGCGTAGTAAACTTCATCAAATACTAAAGTATTAAACCGATTCAGCCCCCAAAATCTTAGGCTTACTGAAAGTAAAAATACTCCAGTTATCCCAATCCAGAACCACGATGAATTCTGGTTAAACTTTTTGAATAAAGACATAAAACCTCGTCTCTTAGCTTCAAAGGTCTTGTTTGCATTCTGCCATTATTGATATGAGTTACACACTTTGACAGAATTACCAGACCTTAGCTTAAATAAAATCTCCTTAATTCAAGAAATTAGAGTAGTTTTTATTCAACTTTTAAGCTGGTCTCAAGCTACCTAATAAAAGCAATAATTTACTACAAATATGATTCTATTTGTCATGTTTTGATACATATTTTTTCATATAGCGTTAGAAATTTGGAATGAGGCGATGCTTTTTTAACGCTAAAGTGTTATACTTTTATAATAGAAATTTGTGCATTTTCAAAATTATTGGTCATAGTTCCATTATAAAACACATACTACAAGAAAACTTGTTGCTTGGCAAGCACTTCTTTTCTTCATTCACCAATGCCGCGTTTTCTCCATACACCCTAATAAGAGGAACTGCAATATTATCTACTAGGTCAATAGTAGTAAGACCGGATATAAGAACAATAATTATCTGAACGGTAACGAGTGAAGGTGCAGCAGTAATTTTATACTTTCAAGTGGCTGTAAAGCTTATTGCTACACACGCTGATGGCTCAAAAGCCAAAGCTAAAGAGCGCAAAATTAGGTTAACCGCGATCGCGATAAAGTTGCTTGTAACCGTTAACTAAACTTAGCAGCTAGGGTAGTCTGCTAAGTTTAACCTTTCTTCACCGGAAGTCCTGCACTATAACTGTACTCAGTTTAGTGTCGGGTGCATTAACGGTGGGCGACTTTGCCCCATAGGGAATCGGCAATTCTATATTTATTGATTCTACCACGAACAAGACTTATGATGTAATCAAGGCATGAGAAATGTTGTCAAGGTACGAATTTATCCAACTGTTGCCCAAAGATGCGCTTTATCGCAAGCTTTTGGTTGTGCTAGATGGTGGTGGAATCGTGCCTTAAATTTGAACAACGAGACTTATAAAGCAACAGGAAAGGGATTGTCTAGGCAAGGCTATAACGACCTATTGACTGCGCTCAAAGCTGAGTTCCCTTGGCTCACTGACTGTTACTCACAAGTATTACAGTCAGTGAGCCTCAACTTGTCTAGAGCGTTTATCAACTTTTTTGAAGGTAGGGCAAAATACCCCAACTTCAAAAGCAAACATGGTAAGCAATCTATTCAATATCCACAATCAGTCAAGCTATTGGATGGGGCTATCAAGCTACCTAAAATAGGTGAAGTGGAAGCGAAACTTCACCGCACTTTTGAGGGGGTATTGAAGACCGTTACAGTCAGTATGACTTGTACGGGCAAGTATTACGCTGCTTTGCTATTTGATGATGGATTACCCAATGCCGTAGTAGGTACAGACGGCAAAACAATAGGGCTTGACCTTGGTTTATCTCATTTTGTAATTACCAGCGATGGTTCAAAGTTTGATAATCCCAAGCATTTGAAAAAGCGCGAAAAAAACATAAAACTCAAACAGCAAAAGTTATCGCGTAAAGTAAAAGGCTCTAATCGTCGTGCCAAAGCTCGTAGAATAGTTGCTAGAGTACATGAACGTCTAAGTAATACTCGCAAAGACTTTCAGCATAAGCTGTCTCGCAAGCTGGTGAACGAAAACCAAGTCATCATTGTTGAGATGAGAGATTTTGGGGGGAATTATTCCTCCCAAAACTCTCTCAATTTAGCTGTCAAAAAACATGGTAAAAAACCACAATTTAGCTAAGGCGATTAGCGACTGTGGTTGGTCAGAATTTACCCGTCAACTCAAATACAAAGCTGAAAAAGAAGGAAAAGCCTACCTAGAAATAGGTCGTTTTTTCCCTTCAAGTAAGACTTGTCACGTATGCCTAAATCAAGCAAGTAGCCTGCCTCTAGAAGTGCGAAGTTGGACTTGCTCTAGTTGCATGACTAAGCACGATAGAGATATCAACGCAGCTATCAACATTCGAGATGAAGGTATGCGCCTATTAGCGTTAGGGACTAGCGCTACTGCCAGTGGAGAGAGTGTAAGTCCAAAGCGGGGTCGCAAGACCTCCGTAGAGGCAACTGTCCGTGAAGCTGGAAGCCCACACCGTACCTGTATTCAGGTCGGTGCTGGGTAGTTCACGTATTAGATTCAGATGGATTTAAGGCAAGTCCTGGATTTAATGACAGCATTACTCGTGAAATACCAGTGAACAAAACGCTGACACCAACTAAAGTTCCAATCAGCCAGGGAGCATTAAAGGGCCATTGGAACCAAATCATGCCGCCTAGCAGTAAAGTAATGATGCCGTCAACCAGTACCCATGTCCAGTTTTGTTGCCCACGCAACCGAAATGCCAAGATTAGATTGAACACACCCTCGGTTAGCAAAAAACTACCAAGCAACAGCGTAAGTGTGAGTACACCTTTTAAGGGGGAAACAAACAGCATCACGCCAATTGCAATATAGAGAATGCTTAACAACAACTTCCAGACAAAGCCGCCAGAGTTACGAGTTTGAAACGCATAAGTCAGCTTTGCTGCTCCTGCTGAAACTAGGATTAAGGCAAACCAAGTTTCGGTAAAAATCGTTGATACTGCTGGTTGAGCGATCGCTACAAGTCCTAAAACAATTAGCAGAACACCCATTAAAAGCGACCCATTCATGCCCTTCTTGCTCTCAGTAGAAAGGTTAGTTGCCATATAAAAAATTTTACCTACTTTCAAGTGATCTCTAAGATCAGGCTAGAAAATTTTTTAAGTCCTGGGTATAACCTTAAGGTAGACAATAGTTTGAGTCTTGATTGAATTTAGAATATTACAGATCCTTTAATTTTCCCTAGCAGTGCTATTTAATCAGACTGTTTGCGCCTAAGTTTTTCTGTCCTACCAAATTTTTTGGCAACACAACCTTTTATTATTTGTACAAATGTAAATGTTAATTTATCTACCTCGATAGACTTACCCAACCAACTCTGCTATTAAGTCGCTATTAAGTCGCTATTAAGTCCACTATAAAATTAACCATACTCGTTTTTGCACCAAAACCTTAAACTCAAAGTTATACCTTAATTGAGCGCTAGGTTCCCTAGAACAGATAATGACGCTAACATCCATCAACGATAGTCAGCGGCTGCAACTCCCGCCCTTGGAAATACCAACCCGCCTACTACTAGGGCCAGGGCCTTCAAATGTGCATCCCACAGTCCTCCAGGCAATGAATACACCACTGGTAGGACATCTTGATCCGGCTTTTCTTAAGCTCATGGATGAGATTCAGTCGCTGCTGCGCTACGTTTGGCAGACAGAGAATTCGCTAACTATTGCTGTCAGTGGTACAGGTACAGCAGCAATGGAAGCCGCGATCGCAAATATAACTGAACCTGGCGATGTCGTTTTAGTTGGTGTGAATGGGTATTTCGGTCATCGTCTCGTCGATATGGGTAGACGATATGGTGCTGACGTGCCAACCATTACAAAACCCTGGGGACAAACCTTCACCCTAGAGGAAATCAGAACCGCTTTAGAAACTTATCGTCCGGTAATTCTGGCTTTGGTTCATGCTGAAACATCTACTGGGGCGCGTCAACCGTTAGCAGGTGTTGGTGAGTTGTGTCGGGAATTCGACTGCTTGCTGCTGGTTGATACAGTGACAAGTATGGGTGCAGTTCCCCTATTTTTAGATACCTGGGGAGTTGATTTAGCGTATAGTTGTAGCCAAAAAGGTTTAGGTTGCCCGCCTGGTGCTTCGCCATTAACTGTCAGTCCGCGTGCAATGGAGAAATTCCAACAGCGCTCAACTCAAGTAGCTAATTGGTATCTCGATATATCTTTGCTAAGTAAGTATTGGGGCAAAGAGCGCACTTATCATCACACAGCCCCGATTAACTTGTACTATGCTCTGCGCGAGGCATTACGATTGATTACAGAAGAAGGGCTAGCAAATTGCTGGCAGCGTCATCAAAGGAATGCAGAGTATCTCTGGGATGGGTTAGAAAATTTAGGATTAACCTTGCACGTTGAGCGAGAGTTAAGGCTACCTACTCTTACTACTGTCCGTATTCCAGATGGTGTAGATGGTAAAGCGATCGCCAGACAGTTACTCCAAGAATATGGTATTGAAATTGGTAATGGGCTTGGCGAACTAGCTGGTCAAGTTTGGCGTGTTGGTCTAATGGGCTTTAATAGTGACAAAGAAAATGTCGAGCGACTCCTAGAAGCACTGCGACAAGTTTTACCCAATTAGTACAGGTTGCAAGCTGCAATTGTTTATGGAGCGTATTTTAAATTACAGCTTACTTCCTGGCTTCTACCATGATTTTTTTGGATGATATTGTCAACTTGAGTAAGCGTTGCAGCTAAGAACCTTGTTCTTCTCCCGTATCACCAAACCATTCTGTCACTTTCTGTTTCGCTGCTGCTTTAACCTCGAAATTAATATACAAAGCGATCGTACTTAAAGCTGCTGCAACTGTCCCCAAATCATCTACATAACCTGTGACAGGAATAATGTCAGGAATTACGTCTGCTGGCAAAATCAGATAAGCCAAAGCTCCGTAGATTACGGTTTTTGCCCACAGTGGGGTTTCGGGTCGTTGGGCTGCATAGAAAAGAAGTAGGATCTTTTCAACTGCTTCTTTCCCTACTTGAGTTGCCAAGGTTGGGATTTTATCCCAAAAGCTTTGTTCTGAATAGTTTTGCGGGGAACCTTGCATATAGAATATTCTCCAGACTCTTAAGACGCAATTCCACTTCAATGCTAGCTTTTACTTTCTAGCTCTGACACATTGAATTTCTTAGATGAATCAAGCTAATAGTGTCAACTCATTAACAATCGTGGTAATGACACTCTACTTGGTGGTAAAGGGATTGACCGCTTCATGGTCGCTCCTGGTGATGGAACTGACACTATAAGCGACTTTACAAGTCAGGATTTGATTTGTCTACCAGAAGGTCTGAGTTTTGGACAACTAACCATTACCCAAGGCACTGGAATTAATGCAAATAACACCTCAATTAGTATCCAGAACGGTGAAGTTCTCGCAATTTTAGCGGGAGTGCAAGCTAGCACAATTACATCTGCCGATTTCATGCCTTGCTAACACCTTAATTGACTAGGGAATAAAAGACTCCCTGGTTTTGGTTCTGGCAGTTATTTAAATTGCAGTTAAGGGAGACTCAAAGACTCGACGCTGAAGTTCTAATACTAAACGTTGAGATTCAAAGACTCGACGCTGAGGTTCTGATACTTGCTGATGAAGTTCAAACACTCAACGATGAAACTTTGAGACTGGTTGATGAGGCTCAAACACTCACTGACGAAACTCAAACACTCACTGACGAAACTCAAACACTCAATCATCAAATTCAAAGACTCGCTGATGAGATTCAAACACTCAGCGATGAGATTCAAAGACTCGTTGATAAGGCTCAAATACTCATTGATGAATTACTGAGGTAGGCATCGCTCACCCTACAACGATGACGGCGAAATAGCAAACGTCAGCAGCAATTTTAAGTTTGTACCTTGGCAGAACGTCGCCAATGCCTTCCCAAATCCCTTAGAGATCGATACTACCAGTTTTAACCCCCGCGGCCCACTATTCAACACAGTTAATGGTACAGATGATGCTGATAACTTAACTGGCAGTTTCAGAAGCGATCGCATTAACGGCTTGCAAGATGATGACACAATTACAGGTCTACTGAGTAACGATCGCCTCACAGGAGGGGGTGACAACGATACTTTCGTAATTAATCGTGGCGATGGTATTGATACTATTACAGACTTTGGTGGCATCGGCACTGGCAGCAGACCAACACCGGATGCGATCGCAGAAGTTGATACGATTAAATTCCAGGGTGAGGAGTTAAGTGCTAAAAATATGCTCCTAACTCAGATTGAACGCGATTTAGTGATTTCGTTTGAGAATATTGATGATACTCAGGTCATCCTCAACAATTTCAATCTTGAAAATCTAGATGACCTCAATGCAAAAGGCAACATTTTATTTAACGAACAAAACCAAATTCAAGATAGCTTTGATGTCTTCAATGCAGACTGGCAACGGCAGCAGATTTTCAACCGTGATAGTGTTACGTTCCTCAATGATTTAGATAACACTACTAAAGGCTTTAATAATTCCCAAGATGTTATCAACGGTCAAAGCGGTAATGACAACCTTAGGGGGTTAAGCGGTAATGATTTGCTGCGCGGTGATACAGGTAACCATACTCTCTTGGGTGGCAAGGGTAGCGATCGCCTTTGGGGTGGAAACGATGATGATTTATTGAACGGCGGTAATGGCAATGACACTTTACTTGGTGGAGTAGGTCAAGCTCAATTAATTGGTGGTAAAGGCAGCGCAGCGACTTTTTTTTATTGAGTGCAAGCCAGGGAGTTGACATTATTAGTGACTTCAAAATCAGTCAAGCAGACCGTATTTGCTTGACAGGTGGTCTAACATTTGAGCAGTTGGCGATCGCTCAAGGTATTGGCAACAATGCGAATAACACCTTAATTAGTGTCCTTGGAGAAGATATTGCTATCATTATTGATATTCAAGCTAGTAGCCTTAACAGCAACAATTTCATTCTTACTTGAAACAGTAAGCTAGATTCAGAAAATCTGCTGTTGAAACCAGCCGTGAATAGCAAATTCAGGTAGTCGCTGAAAGCTTACTTACAGATACCACTTTGGCAATTTTTTGTTTAGAGTTGCGATCGCCTCTTATAGTTTTAGAAGAAATGGCGTGTGCAAAATTAATTAATGTGTAGCCTTGATTCCTTTAATTACAAGGAAGCGTCGGCGAAGCCATCGCTTCCAGCGTATGCAGCTTTGTTTCTAAGTGAGCAGACTGAATAAAGTTCCGATAACTATAGGCGGTAGTAGCAAATCCATAGGGACATATAGCTGAAAAAATGAGTGTTGTATAGTCCGTTAAAACGGACTTGAGTTATTAGCCTTGAACTTAAGTTCAAGGCATTGCAATGTGCAAGATATAACTTAATGAAGCCTTCTTCCCACCAGATAGGGAAAAATCACTAATGCCAACTTCATCAAACCAAAGCCCAAAGATTACTTTTTAGAAAACTCAGACAACTTTAGCTTAAAGAGTTATAACCATGAATATTTCCGCCGATCTTAGTTTTTAGAAAGAGCATTAGCTTATCCCGCATCGCACTTTCAAACGTTAAACCACAATATTAGTTTGGTGTGACACTATGGTATTTCTAGGCAAATTTGCATCGAATAAATTTTCATTCTTGATGCTTCTAGATGTAGTTTGCTAAATCTACCAGCCGATTAGTGTAGCCCCACTCATTATCGTAGTAAGCCAGCACTTTGACGAAGTTCTCAGCAAGAACACTGGTTGAGGGGAGATTTACAATTGCCGAGTGGTGATCGCCAACACAATCCGATGATACTAGCGGCACTTCACTTGCTTTCAGAATCTGACTCATGCCATTATCAGCATAATGGCGAAAGGCATCGTTTACCTGCTCGACTGTGACCGATTTTTCTAACACTGCACTCAAGTCTGTCACTGATCCAGTAGGCGTTGGTACGCGCAAAGCCATACCGTCAAGACGACCTTTCAGTTCTGGCAATACCAAAGCGACAGCTGTCGCCGCTCCCGTAGTGGTAGGGACAATGTTCTGCGCCGCGCCACGACCCCGCGCCCACTCTTCAGGATGCGCCATATCTACTAAACGCTGATCGGCTGTATAGGCGTGTACTGTTGTCATCAGTGCTTTTTCGATGCCGAACTCGTCATGCAGGATTTTGGCGATCGGTGTTAGACAATTCGTGGTACACGAGGCAGCTGAAATTACATTGTCTTGCTCTGGCTTGTAAGTTTCGTGATTCACACCATATACAAACGTTGGTACTGAAGAACCCTTGGCTGGCGCACTGATGATTACTTTTTTGGCTCCGGCTTGCAAGTGGAGTCCTGCTTTTTCTGCGGTGCGGAATATGCCTGTAGACTCGATAACGACATCAATTTCCATGTCCTGCCAAGGAAGTGCGGCGGGGTCTTTCTCAGCTAATAAAGAAATCTGCTGATCACCAATTATCAGCCCTTTTTCGCTATGCCCAACCTCAATTGGAAAGCGTCCATATACTGAGTCGTATTGCAGTAAATACGCGGCTACATCTGGCTTTAAAGCCACATCATTGATGGCGACGACTTCTATATCGGGAGCAGAATAGGCAACACGCAAGAATGCTCGTCCAATACGTCCAAATCCGTTGATGGCTACTCGTTTCATGATTGCCTCTTTTTTAAGCGATTAGCTAACTGTTAACAGGTTACTGCCAACTACGCCGTAATCTATGACACGATTAGATAAGGATTAATTTATGGCAAGAGGATCAATCTAGCGTTTGGGTAGGATACACAGTAATAGTTTTAAGAACCTGTTTCTAAACAATTATGAATTGTTTTGTTTCAGCTTCGCCAAGCGACGCAACATGGTGTGAATCATTGCTCCATAAATCATTGCCTCACTCATCTCCACTAGCAACTCATAGTCCTTACTCAACCGTCGGTATCGGTTCCACCAGCCAAAAGTTCGTTCCACAATCCACCGCTTCGGTAACACTTGAAAGTCCTTGCTTTTGCGACAAATCACCTCGACTTCGGCTTGAGCCAATTGTCCAACGACTCGTGCAAAGTTCTTGCCACTAAAGCCTTGGTCTACCCACAATTGCACCAGACTCGTTTTAACTTCCTCTGCCGCTTCTAGCAGGACTATTGCACCGCCTAAACGTTCTTTTGCGCTTGCTTCAAGAACCACTAACGACATCACTAAACCCATGGTATCGAAAGGGCGCAAATCGCTTGCGCCCTTTGGTGTGCTTGGCAACATCAAAGCCGTAGACCTCCCCCTTTTTTCAGTCGTTTTGACTGACTGAGAATCAATGATGCCTGCCGTGGCTTGCGGCTTTTTGCCCACGGCTTGCCGCAGTTGAGTGCGTAAAGCATCATGGACTTGTTGCCAAATCCAGAGTTTCTGCCACAGTCGCAGGTAGCCATAGACGGTTTGCCAAGGTGGAAAATCTCCTGGTAGTGCTCGCCAAGTACAACCTTCTCGTTGCACTACCGAAGATGGCATTGACAATCTCTCGTAGTTGGACATCTCTGGGATGTCCAATTGCAGATTTAGCCGGAAGCAAGGGTTCTATCAACTGCCATTCAACATCCGTGAGGTCGCTCGGATAGAATTTACGCATCGTCTCAATTAGGAAGAACCACATTTCTATCCTCGTTCCAGCATTCAGCGACAGACCATCAACTCAATATTTCTTTAGAAACAAGCTCTTAGCTAGACAGCGAATGAAATTAGCACTGATTCATCAGAATTGGGCAATGTTAGAATAGTTGTGGTTGAAGCGATCGCAAACCGCAAAATTATTGTTTGTTTTTACTGTTATTGTGCTAGTTGAAAAACATAACTTATACCAGATATAGCTTATAAATAAATCCAAATTAGGTAAACAAAATGGAAGACTCAATATTTATTATTTTCCTTGCCTTTGGCTTTCTCTGGATATTGATAGGAGCGGTTGGCTGGATTGCATTTCTAAAATCTGAAGGTGAGGAAATTAAAGTTGGCAAATGGGGGCTTTTAGTTGCGCTCTCGATTATTATCCCAATAATTATTACCCTCAGTTATGGCGCTCCCACTAGGTAAAGCATCTTTTTTTACTCAATAATTACTATTTAATGACACATTTTTTTAGGCTCTAAATGCTAAATACTGCTGAATATACTGTGCTTACTGTAGTAAAATTAATTTGACGTTTGTTGATCTAAGCACAGCAGTGTTATTGAATAATTTTCATGTTTTGTTAATAACATAAAACCAATCACGTCAAAATTGCGCCACCCATTAAGCGCTCATACCGATACTTCAACTCAGCCTGCAACAATGACCAACGTGAGAGCGTTGCATCCCTAGCAGTTACCTTCTCAGCCGCCTCTCGCGCTAATTCTAAAACTTCTTGGTCTTGCACCAAACTTGCTAAAGTAAAGTCTGATAAACCAGATTGACGAGTACCTAGCACTTCACCCGGACCACGAAAACGCATATCCATTTCAGAGATAAAAAAGCCATCTTGAGACTGTTCCAATACCTGCAATCGTTGACGAGCGGTTTCAGTTTTAGAACTGCTCATCAATAAACAGTAAGATTGATCTGCACCACGACCAACGCGGCCTCGTAATTGATGTAACTGAGATAAGCCAAAACGTTCGGCATTTTCAATCAACATTACTGTTGCATTTGGTACATCTACACCTACTTCAATTACAGTAGTTGAGACAAGGATGTTAGTTTGATTGTCACGGAATTTATTGATCGCTTCATCCTTGCTGTCTGAACTCATACGACCATGAAGCAACCCCACTTGAAACTGAGGAAATATACTTTCAGCTAGCCTTTCATGCTCCTCAACAGCTGCTCTGACCTCCAGCTTTTCCGATTCTTCAACTAGGGGTAAAACAATATACGCTTGCCGTCCTTGAGCGACTTCACGGCGAATAAGATCATAAGCGTGAGTGCGTTCTTTCCCTGTTAGCGCTGTTGTATGAATTTTTTGCCGTCCTGGTGGCAATTCATCAATCTGACTCACATCCAAATCTCCATGCAAAGTTAGCGCTAATGTCCGAGGAATCGGCGTTGCTGTCATCGTTAATACATGGGGAGATTCGCCTTTTTGCTGTAGCCTAGCGCGTTGTCCAACTCCAAATCGGTGCTGTTCATCAATCACTACTAAGCCCAATCATTGGAAATTTACTGGATCTTGAATTAAAGCATGAGTACCCACTAATAGGGGCAGTTCACCAGTTTCTAACTGAGCATGAATTTGTCGTCGTTTTGCAGCTTTGGTAGAACCTGTCAGCAGTTCCACTGGTAGATGCATAAGATTGAACCAGCTAACTAACTTACGGTAATGCTGTTCTGCTAAGACTTCTGTCGGAGCCATTAATGCCGCTTGGTAGCCAGATTGAATTGCAGCCAAGATCGCAATTACAGCAACGACAGTTTTACCAGATCCGACATCTCCTTGTACTAGCCGATTCATCGGTACGGATGAATGCAAATCATTCAGAATTTCGTTAGTTACTCGTTGTTGAGCATTTGTTAATTTAAAAGGCAATATTTCGTGAAAAGAGTCAATCAGTTGACCAGTAGGAGCCAAAATAGCAGTAGTTTGAATTTGACGTGCTTTGTATTGGCGTTGGAGAAGACTTAGTTGCAGGTAGAAAAACTCATCAAAAACAAGGCGACGACGAGCAACTTCTAGAGTAGCGCTGTCTGAAGGAAAATGGACATTGGCGATCGCTTCCTTTAATTCCATCAATCCATACTGCTTACGTAGTGCAGCTGGCAAGGGATCTTTAAGATGAACGGTTGATGGCAGGGCAGCACTTACCGCCTGTCTCACCATATCTACCCCCACGCCCTCGGTTAAAGGATAAATTGGTACTACTCGACCGATAGTCAGCGAATCTATCGTATCTCCAGGGTGTGCCAAAACTTCAAGTTCAGGGTCTTCTAGAGTTAAACCATATTTGCTTTCTTTCACCAACCCCGACGCGGCAACTATTGTCCCAACTAGGTATCGGCGCTTTTGCTGTTCTTGCCAACCGCGATTAGCATAACGATAACCAGCAAAAAAGCGGCTAATTTTGATTTGACCACTTTGGTCTTTCAACACCAATTCTAAAATTGTTAATTTAGAATTACGCGGGCTACTAAAGCAGGTACAGCGCTTTATTGTTCCTACTAGCGTCACTGTCTCCCCAGCTTCTAAGTCGCGGATCTTAACTTGACGAGCATAGTCAATATAATCGCGGGGATAGTAGAAAAGAATGTCCCGTACAGTATAAAGCCCCAGCCGTGCTAAATACCCGCCCTTTCTTACTCCGACTTCCGCTAAACTGGTCAACGGTTGATCTAGGGTAGGAGCAAGCCGCCGATTGACTTCGGTTGATTTAGGCTGAATTAAAGGAGTTGTTTTGGGTAGTTTGGAGTTTTGAGGTGAATTAGGATAGCTTGGGGTTTCAACCTCAGATAGTAGTAACGAGTTATTTGAATTTTCTGACCCCTGCTCCCTGCTCCCTGCTCCCTCATCTTTATAAAACTGGTACAGATAGCGGCGAGTTTCTGCTATCAGGTGTTGCCGTTCTTCAAGTGTTAACTGAGGATAACTAATGAATTGCGTCGCTATTTCTTACCATCGGCGACGTGCAGCTAGAGGTAGTGCGGCTGGGGGTTTGCCAAAACTGAGGCTAAGAAACTCACTAAAGC
>Ga0181465_100496_pt1 | contig 15880 bp, 13 predicted proteins | sample InSIn3gowninarea_FD_119076 | JGI IMG/M metagenome (GOLD analysis project Ga0181465, IMG submission 119076) | Clean room microbial communities from NASA Spacecraft Assembly Facility at Jet Propulsion Laboratory, Pasadena, California, USA -... ... | reverse complement strand
ATGATTGTACAGGATAAGAGAAAGAGTTTAAGTATTATTCCTGATGTAACTCTATTAGAAAAAAAACCTGTTGTACCGTGGTATCTTGATTTAAATGCAAGTGAAAATGTAATGACAATAGGTCAAGCGAATTCCAAAATAACAGACCATGTACTTTATGAAAAAGAGGATAAAACCCATTTTTCTAAAGGAATATATACGCTTTCTTTTTATGTTTTGGTTTCGTCGGATCAAAGGAACATAGAGAACCCATTTGCTAGTGTAAATTCTTTTATGTGGCAAAAATGGGGTTCGCCATTATATGCTAAAGGTGAGCCATTTTCAAAAAATAATTTAGATTCTTATGTTGATTATACTTATCAATGGGCATTTAATCATTGGCGAGATGCGGTTTGGCAAGAATTTGACTTAAATGATAGGAGAGTTGGTGCACCTACATTTATTGTGAATGTTACTCAAAGCCCAAATTACCGTGAAGAAACAAATGAAAGGGAATTTAGATCAATTTGGAACCAGGCTTGGTTCAACTCATTGAGGTCTGCTTCTGGTCTTTTTAGGTATGCAAAAAGAAAAGGAGTCGATTCACTGCTAAGTTATGCCAATCAAACAAAAGAATTAGCACTTTCATTTCCTCAAATTAATGGTTTTTTTCCGGGTTTAATTGGGAATAATACTTAAACTCTTTCTCTTATCCTGTACAATCATTGCCGGAGATCGAAATACATGTTGTGCAATGATATGATTGTCTGTAGGTGTAAGATGAGATGCCCAATGAAATATTGGATTAAAATTGGGATAAATATTCAAATACAAACTGCCTAAATTAATATCCTTTTGTAAATCCCAACTCACATCAACTTTATAAATATGAGAATCAACTTTATTGAAATTTAATTTTGGCCCCTTACCTTCAACTTTAGAATATTCTAGATGAGAAATATATTTTTTTAACTCCTGAGGCATCTGTTTCCCCAGTAATGTTTTACTTGATAGATTAAAAAAACAAAAACAAACAATTAAAATATATTGACCAAATAACTTCATATTTCTCCTATAATTTATTGATTGCCGATCCTAAAGTATTATATTTCATATACCTTTTATCGTATAAGTTTTTCATTTCAGGATTCGGAAAATATTCTTTTTCAAAACCTGAACCCATCCCTTTCATCGCATCTGATAAAGTTGGATATAATCCAGCTGCAGTTGCTGCAAGCATACAGGCACCTAAAGCACAAGTTTCCTCAGATTTATGAACTTTAATAGGTCTTTGTAAAACATCTGCCAAGGTTTGCATAACATAATCTGATTTTTTTGCAATACCACCGATGCCTATAACTCCTTTGATTGGCACTCCTTGTTGCTCTACATGCTCAACAATAGCCCGAGATCCAAAACAAGTTGCCTCAACTAAAGCCTGAAAAATATTGACTGGACTACTCCCTAAATCCAAATTCACAATGGCAGCAGTCAAGGAAGGATCAACATTAGGTGTTCGACGGCCGTTAAACCAGTCTAAAGCCAATTCAGAATTCTCAGTAACAGGCTGTTGTTTTGCCAATTCGGAAAGCTCAATTAGTAAATTATGCTCTAGCTCTTCTTTAAAATCAAGAACAGCCTGACTACCCGATGATGCACTACTCTTCAAACTATTCCGCATTGGCCACAACAGCAAATTCTTGAGCCAATTGTAAACATCCCCAAATGCAGACTGACCAGCCTCCAATCCTATATATTGTGGAACAATTGATCCCTGAACCTGACCACAGATCCCCTGAACCAATTTGTCCTTTAAATCTTCTTTCTCAATAACCATCATGTCACAGGTAGATGTACCCATCACCTTACACATAAAGCCCGGCTCAATTTGAGCCCCAATTGCACCAACATGCGCATCAATCGCACCTACTGTAATCAAAACATCTTCCCTAAGACCCAATTTATCTGCCCATTCTCCTGATAGATTCCCTACAACCTCATCAGCCGTATATACCTTCTGATCAATAGATTTATAAATCCGATTTAATTTCGGATCCAAATGATCAAAAAATGCTACTGGTGGATAACCTCCTAGCTCCTCAGCCCATAATGCCTTATGACCTGCAGCACAAACATTTCTCTTAATCAGATTCGCATCCTGATGCCCCGTCAATAAATATGGCAGCCAATCACTCTGTTCTACCCATGAATAAGCAGCATCAAAAACATCTTGGTCCGTTTTTGCCAAATGCAACAATTTCGACCAAAACCACTCTGATGAATATGCCCCACCACAATAACTTAGATAATTCACATCAAAATCCTTCGCCTTCCTATTGATCTCTTCAACTTCCTTAATAGAACTATGATCTTTCCAAAGAAAAAACATAGCGTTAGGATTTTCTGAAAACTTGGAAGATAAAGCTAAAGGCTGCCCTTTCTGATCTATTGCTACAGGAGTCGACCCAGTAGCATCAATTGAAATAGCAACTACTTGAGATTTAACCTCAGAACTCACCTGATTTAAACAACTTTTTAAGCATTCTTCAAGACTTTCAATATAATCAAGTGGATGTTGTCTAAACTGACTTGATTTAGGATCACAGTATTTCCCTTCTTTCCATCTTTTGAATGGTGAAACTGCCGACCCCAACACTTCACCATTGGAAGTATCCACTAACAGAGCCCTGCTCGAATCAGTCCCAAAATCTACACCTATAACATATGTCTGTTTCATGAAAATCCTTTTTAATGTACTGGATTTGACATATCCAGCTTCCCTTCAACTTTACCAACTCCCCATATCGCAAAAATCGCGATGACGATATAACAAAATACCGGTACAATAAAACCCATCGCCATGGAGCTATGATCAGCGATCAAACCCATCAACGGAGGACAGAATGCCCCTCCTGCAACTGCCATTACCAAAAAAGAAGAACCTTTCTTCGTCAATGTCCCAAGGTTGTTGATGCCTAAAGCAAAAATTGTTGGAAACATTATGGACATAAAGAAATAACTTAAAAACAACGCAAATACTGAAACCCACCCCAAATTCATAAATACCAGAATATTCAAGATGACATTCATAATAGCATAAAATCCCAATAGTTTATGCGGAGCAATAAACTTCATTAAATATGAACCTGTTAATCGACCAATCCAAAAAGCACCCATTCCACCTATTGCTAAAATTAATGAGGCAGCCTGCTCGTCATTCTTTGGCATAAAAAAATCACCAAACGCTCCTAAATGACTCATTATATTGGAAATTGGGGTCTTAAGATCATGAATGGCATCTATAACATAATTAATAAAAAATGAATTGGTTCCTGTTTGTGCCGCTACGTACAGAAATTGTGCAACCACTGCAAAAATAAAAACTGGATGTTTCAATAAGTTCCGCATAGGTGGATTTTCTTCATATTCCCCTGCCTCCTTCTTTTCTTTGATTTCAGGCAATTTGATTATAAGGAATACAATGGCAACCAGTACTACGACACAACCAATCCCAATATAAGGTTGCACCAAAGAGTCAAATTTATCATGTTCGCCTTCCGATTCTGTACCGAAAATCATAAGACCTCCGATTAAAGGACCTAAAATCCATCCCAATCCATTAAATGATTGAGAAATATTAATCCTTCTGGCAGCCCCATCCTTTGAACCTAATACGATTGAATATGGATTTGCAGCAGTCTCTAGAAATGCCAAACCACAGGCAATTACAAATAAAGCCGTCAAAAATGGAATAAAGGCCGCTAATTTCGCTGCAGGGTAAAACATAAAAGCACCTATAGCAAACAACACCAACCCGAAAATAATTCCTTTTTGATATCCATACTTCTTAATGAACAATCCTGCCGGAATGGCCATAGCTAAATATCCTATATACAATGAAAATTGTACAAAACCAGACTGAGCCTTTGATACATGCAATAAATCCTGGAAATGTTTATCTAAAACATCCAAAAATCCATGGGCAAAACCCCACAACAAAAATAAACTACAGATAAACAGAAACGGAACTAATAGATAATTCCCTTCATCATCCCGAAACAATGATTTTTTATGGTTAGCCATTATGATTTATTTATAAAGTGGTCCAAATACCTCACAAGCTCTATAATCTGATCCTTCTGCATCCATGCCAAACGCTGCCCAAGTTGCCGGCCTGAACAAACGATCAGATGGTACATTATGCATACAAACAGGAATACGAAGCATCGATGCCATGGTGATCAAATCATGACCAATATGACCATAACTGATCGCGCCGTGATTTGACCCCCAATTTGCCATAACTGAGTATACATCTTTAAATGCCCCATCTCCAGTTAATTCAGGCACAAACCATGTGGTTGGCCATGTTTTATCAGTACGTTCATCCAGAACTTTATGGACTTTTTCTGGAATATCGATAGTATGCCCTTCAGCAATTTGCATTACAGGACCTATTCCTTTTATTAAATTAATCCTGCACATAGTGACAGGCATACCCCCTCTAGTCAGGAAGTTGGAAGAATATCCACCTCCTCTGAAATAATCACGATTCGCAGGATACCAAGTTGTAGCTTTCAGACAGGATTTAACCTCCTTGTCTGAAATCTCCCAAAATGGTTTCATAATTGGCTTTCCACCTTCACTTTGTTGCCCTGTACCATCTAATGTTGCCGATCCGGAATTTATCAAATGAATAAAACCATTCTTTGCATCACCTGTAGGCTTCCAGCCGCTAACACGTTTCACAGCTTCTGGCGACCAATAAGTGCGGACATCAGCAAAAATCTGAGCCTTATTCGTAAGTAGATAATTGAAAGCCATCGAAACACCATTCAAGGAGTCGTTCTCGGTCGCTACCATATACGGATTTCTAACACCATTCCAATCAAATGAGGAGTTGAGGATAGCCTCTGAAAAATCACCATTCGGTAAAAAATCAGTCCATTGACGCTGCCCCTGAAATCCAGAAATAAATGCATTGTGACCCATGGCCTCTTCAGCATGCCCCATTTCTTTAAGTTTTGGGTTACCCAACATGAGATCCCTAATAATCAAGGTCATTTTTACCACAAATTCCCAATCCTCATCCTTTTCCTTTCGATTTTTGACCTTATGCTTCTGATTATAGTCTGCTCCTTCTTTACAGTATTTTTTAGTCCATTCCAATGCTCGTCCAAATTCTTCCTCATCATAAATCCCTAATTGTACCCTTCTCAATACTTCAGAGGAGTCTACATATTCATTGCGCATCCCTAAGTATTCCTGGAAAAACTCTGCATTTACAATGGAACCTACAATACCCATCGAAACTGAACCAATTGCCAAGTAACTCTTTCCACGCAAGAAGGCAACCGCAAGACCAGATTTGGCAAAAGACAATAACTTGCCTCTGACATCTTCCGGAATAACAGAGTCACCCATATCCTGAACATCATGACCGTATATGCTGAATACTGGCAACCCTTTCTGATTGTGTGCGGCAACTGTAGCCGCCAAATAAACAGCCCCAGGACGCTCTGTACCATTAAACCCCCAAATGGCCTTTGGACGAATAGGATCCATATCCATCGTCTCAGAACCATAACACCAACATGGAGTTACGGATAACGAAACACCAACATGGTCCAAATCAAACTTCTCCTGACAATCCGCAGCTTCCTTCACCCCACCAATACAACTGTCGGCAATTACGCATTGTACAGGACTTCCGTCCGGATATTTTAATTCGGACTCATATAATTTCGCCACAGCTTTCGCCATGTTCATTGTTGTATCTTCCAAGGACTCCCTAATGCCGCCCCAGCGACCATCAATAATAGGTCTAATCCCAATTTTTGGATATGTACTCATGTTCTTTTTAGGTTTAGAATGCAGACTGAATGTCTTGAACTGAAATATTAAATAACTTGGTTAACAATATAGAAACCTGCTCTTTATCTCCCATAAAATGATAAACATTATGGCTATGGTCTAACTTTTCAGATGGCTTTAGAAAAGCAGCAGGCGATACACTCTCTATTTCATAGAATGGCCCCATTTGACCGCCATCTTCCAATGGACCATCATTATAAGCATTGACGGCATCGCCAATAAAAGGATCCTTCTTCGTAGTCCATTCTTGATTAAGGTAGGTCTTGCTTGAATCTATGTTGAATTTAGTAACTGTTAAAATACCATTAGCTAAATCATAACTCCCTGCAATGGTCTTTGCCCTTTGTGGAGACAAACCAAGTTTGCCTCTAGACTTACCATCAGCCTTAAAATATAAAACTCCATCCTTGTAGGCTATACGGTCTTTATCAATTTCTCCAAAATAATCGGTAGTCGCGATCTTACCCTGGGCAGTTTCATCATAAGGAACCAAAATAACAGTGCTATCAGTAGGCATAAACATATCCAAACTCCATAAACATGGCGCACCAGTTTCTTTAGTCCAAGCTTCTTTGCCAGTATTCGTAATGCTGTTCAGGGTACTGAAACCAACAGACTTTATCTTGTCGCTTAATTGAATCCCTAAATCAGACTCAATCTGGGAATTGCTCAACATCTTGATATCACGATTCAATTTCATTGTTAATATAGTGCCAGCATAATTCTTGAGCTCCGTATCCTTCTCCATCTTGGCAGAACTGCCATCAGCAGATATTAACTTCCAAGATTCAGTATCAATGGAAGTTGGTGTCTTCCAATTTTCATAGACCATCTCCTTTCCATTTTCAAAATACAAGGAAAATGGCCCTCCTTCTGGACCCAACCATAAACGATCTTCACCGCCATAGGCATTCATATGTGGGTCAACTGGCGCCGAAAATGCCTTATAGTTAACCCAGCCAAAACTCTTCCCATCCGGACCATCTGCTGTCGACGTAAAAACCTTACCCTGATATTTAGGAGATACTAGAATTTGACCGAGACCACCTTCATTACTGAGAATCAAAACACTATCGTATTTTTGAAGGAATTCTAGGTCATATCCAAACTGCCCTTCTTTGTATGTTGTGTTCACTGTATCTTGTTTTGAAGTTTCACCTTTCTTATTTTGTTGACATGCCGTCAGTAGAATACCGGACGACAACCCTATCAATGCAAATACAAGTTGTTTTTTCATAGAATATTAGTTTACTTCTAAATCATTTTTAGCAGGTAAATTAGGAAATTTACCGTGTGGCTCTGCTTGATACCAATAGGCTACTGAAATCATATCTGATTTTTGAGGAAGGTATCTCCCCTCGGAACGCCAACCTAAATCTTGAATCGTAACTTTCAGGTCTCCATCAAATCTAACGGGATCCATTACATGCCAACGGTACATGCCAAATCTTTGCTGTGATTCATATACACCATCGGGCCTGATTACCTGATGCAAACCAGCATATGGGGTAGAATATTCTTGATATTGTCTTGTGGTCTTATTTTCGAAATTATAAGAACCGCAAAAATAATCCTCAAGACCAGTCCCAACTATAGTCGCATAATCCTTGTCTCCATCCATAAAAAACTTGATTTCACCTTCGCCCCACCATCCTATATTGTTCACTCCAACAGCTAAATAAGTACCCACATATTGACCTTTTCCTTTAATGCCATCTATAATCGTATGCAAGGAACCTTGGGTAGGATTTGAACGACGATATTGCGCATGGAAATAAGCTTCATCCTCAGGAACCTCTGTAACAGCGTAGTCAATCTGATAATATAGATTCATCGGCTCGCCAGAAATGTTTTCCATCGTAATTTTACAGCTCTTACGAAATGGCATCTTCCAATACGAATTAAATGCACTTCCTGGATTTACGGTCATTGCAATTGAATTCAATGGCGCAAATCTATGCCATGCCATCCCGAAAAATGGACCAACAGGTGATTCAACAGATGGTGTAGATTCACCGTCCCAATAAATCCTGAAAATCGTATGATTCCAATTCCCAGTCGGAGTCATCCACATATGTTGGATTACTCCTGATTCGTTAATCTCGGCCATAGTGAAAGTTTCTCCAGGCTCGATAGTAACATAAGGATTAACCTTCCAACCTACACCAAGCTCACGTGAAGCATGATGTGCATTCGCAATATTTCTTTGTCCTTTTTGCTTCGCTGGATCGGCCATCCCACCCTTGCCCTTTTCGCCTGTAAAGTTCTCCGGACTAATTGACCTCGTCTTCGCATTGGAAAGCTTCGACAAAGTCCCCATATTCATATCAATACCGTTAAATTGTTGTTGTTGCTGGGCATAGGTCGTACCACATAGCAATAGAGATGCAATTAATAATTTTATTTTCATGATTTACGTATTAGTTGATTATTCTAATATTTAATTGATATACATACTTTTTAAAATGCTATCCTGATTAATCTAGACTGGATTGAAAACTTTAGTTTAACGATTAAGCACAGCGCTTTGAACATTGGCTCCTGTACAATTAAATTAAAATAAGTCCTATTGCATTTTCAGTTTATAATTACACAATGTTAATGCTTAATCGTTTAATATCAAAATAAATTATAAAATTTTTTATTCGACAATCATTAAAGATAAGGGAAAATTCAGGTAATAGATATAGGCTATTGTGGTTCCACTTCGTAGAAACAACGCCAAGAACATAAAGTTTCGTATTTGTAACAATTTTTAATCAAAAAAAAGAGCTGCTTTTTCAAAGCAGCTCAATGGAATTTTACTAAAGGTTGATTATAAGTATTTTAGTCATTGATCAATGACCGATCTAAATGTACATATCCACCATCTACATGAACCAATTGGCCCGTAGTGTGGCTTGATCGGTCAGACAATAAGAAAACAGCCATATTGGCTATCTCTTCAACAGTCGTCATCCTATTTTCTAAGGGTATCCGACTTGTAATTTTATTTAATGTTTCTTCAGGATTAGGAATTGTCTTAATCCAATTTTCATACTGTGGAGTCATCGATTCTGCAACTACGATCGCATTTACACGAATATGATAGGGCAACAATTCGACAGCCCACTCTCGGGTTAATGCATTACGACCACCATTGGAAGCCGCATATCCAGAAGTTCCTCCCTGCCCCGTTTCTGCAGTTTTAGAGGAAATATTCAAAATATTGCCTTTGCTCTTTTTTAGCTCTGGCAAACAATAATGTGCCATTAGAAAATAATGAACCAAACTGTTGTGCAAAGACTTAACAAATGAATCATAATCACCGCTCTCCAAACTAACACCATCGTTCAATCCCGCATTATTAACTAAACCGTCAATTCGACCCAATTTGGAAACAACCTCTTCCACAGCTCTTTTACAGTCCTCAGGAAGTGTAAGCTCTGCTTGAACAGACAAAGACTTAAATCCTTTCTCCTCAAGTTCTTTTGCTACTTCTTCATTGTCTTTCTGTTTCCTACCAATAATAACTGGAATTGCACCTTCTGAAGCTAAAAGCTCAACAATACCTTTCCCAATTCCTTTTGCACCCCCGGTCACCAAAAAGACCTTATCTTTTAAATTTAAATCCATAAAAACTAACTTAAACCGTAGAATTTCACAGTATTATCACCCCAAAATCCCTTTAATTCTTCTTCCGTAAATTTATCTAATCGATGCTCTACGATATGTAATGAATCTTCGTAATCCCCAGCTAACAAGCAAACCGGCCAATCAGAACCAAACATGATTCTATCCTTGCCAAAACTTGCAATAACATGGTCTAAATATTCAGCAAAATGATCTAGCTTCCAATGTTTCCAATCTGCTTCTGTAGCAAGCCCCGAAATTTTACAATGAACATTTGAAAATGAAGATAACGCCACAATGAATTCTGCCCATTCATCGAATTCCTGAGATTTAATTGGTGGCTTTGCAATATGATCCAAAACAAAAGCTTGGTTTGGATTTGCTTCAACACATTTTAAGGTACTCGAATAATGCCTGGGCCGAATCAAGAGATCATACGTATAATCAAACTTCGTAAGTGACTCGATGCCACGCAAAAACTCATCCCGAATTAGAAATTCAGGATCATCCTCTCCTTCTACAATATGCCTGAAGCCTTTGATTACCGTAAATTTTGAAAAATCAGTTAAGTAATCGTCAATGCGCTCTGATCGTAAATCAACCCATCCAACTACACCTTTGATTAATGCATATACTTGGGATAGTTCAACCAAAAATTCAGTTTCCCGATGGGTTTGATCTGCTTGAACAGCAACTACACCATCAAAACCCAATCCTTTTAAAGTCCCTGAAATATCATTTGGTAAAAAATTTCGTTGGATTTTTGCCATCTCATCCGTAATCCATGCATCTTTTACGGAGTCATATAACCAAAAATGTTGATGAGAATCTATGCGCATGTCGTAATCTTAAGATTTTTGGAAAGCAATGACCTCCTGGCGTTGTTCACCCAAATAATCAGCCCCTAATTCAACAATATCTCCTGGTTGCAAGTAAATTGGAGGGTTAAATCCTAAACCAACCCCCGCTGGAGTACCTGTAGAAATAACATCTCCTGGCAATAGGGTCATAAATTGAGAAACATAGGATACAACGAACGGAACGCTAAAGATCAAATTAGAGGTATTGCCATCTTGATAGGTCTTACCATTTACCTTCAGCCATAGTTTCACATTGTTGATATCTGGAATCTCATCAGCAGTAGTCATATATGGACCCATTGGCGCAAAAGTATCACAGCCTTTGCCTTTATCCCATGTTCCACCACGTTCGATCTGAAATTCACGCTCGGATACATCATTATGCAATACGTATCCAGCAACATAATCTAATGCTTCAGATTCTTCAACATAAGAAGCTTTCTTTCCGATAACTATACAAAATTCAACCTCCCAATCCGTCTTCTCAGAATTTCTAGGAATCATGATCTGATCATTCGGACCAACCAATGCTGTAGTAGATTTCATGAATATAATGGGCTCCGCCGGAATCTTTGCTCCAGTCTCCTCAGCATGGTCTTTATAATTTAAACCAATACACACAATCTTAGAGGGCCTTGCAAACGGCGCGCCTATCCGAGTCCCCTCAGGAACCTCAATCAATTTACCTTCATTGGCCTTAACAAACTCCTCTAATCGCTCCAGACCAGTGTCCGCAAAAAAATCCTCATTAAAGTCCCCACCAAAAGCAGAAACATCATAATTTTTACCATCGATATGAACACCGATTTCTTCCTTTCCAGGTTCTCCGAATCTTATTAATTTCATTTATTTTAGTATTGTGATATGAGATATGAGATTTGAGAACTTTCATAGCTCAAATCCCAAATCTCATATCGAATTCACACTTTAAATCTCACATCTCATATCTCACATCCCACATCGCACATCTCTTTCACCCTTCCTATCTCACATCCCACATCTCATATCTCACATCTCTTTCACCCTTCCTATCTCATATCTCAAATCTCACATCTAACCTCAATTGTTCAACTTCACAAATCCTCCATCGATAGCGTAATCATTACCAGTGATAAATGATGCATCATCTGAACAAAGGAATAACGCTAATTTAGCAATTTCTTCTGGCTCAGCCATCCTGCCGATGGGTTGTGTTTTCGATAATTTTTCGAACATCTCATCTTCCTTGCCAGGATAATTCTTTGCAATAAACCCATCTACAAATGGGGTATGAACACGAGCAGGTGAAATAGAATTCGACCTGATATTATCCTTCAAGTAATCTTTTGCAATAGATAGGTTCATGGCATAAATAGCACCTTTACTCATTGAATAGGCAAATCGATCTGGAATACCAACCAACGAAGCGATAGAAGCTAAATTTAAGATAGCTCCACCTCCATTTGCTTTCATAACAGGAACGACCGCAAATAAAGCGTTATAAGCGCCTTTCACGTTCACCTCATACACTCGGTCCAAATCTTCCACAGAACAGCCTTCTAGATTGCCAACATGCGCAATTCCGGCATTGTTTACCAACACATCAACCCTGACGATTTTCTCAACCGCAGCCAAGACCTCTTCTTGCTTACTTACGTTACAGGTATGAACCTCACATTTACCCCCCTCAGCCTCAATCGACAATTTGGTTTCTTCGCCCCCAGCTGGATTCAAATCCAATATATGAACAGTAGCTCCTTCTTTTGCAAACAAGGTCGAAATAGCTTTTCCAATGCCACTCCCTCCACCAGTTACAATAGCAACTTTACCATTTAATTTTGACATAATATTTTATATTACAATATCTTAAAACATTTATATTAAAGTGATACACCACGTCTCCAAGGAATAAAATCATCTTGACCTAATTGAACAGCCTTAGCAATTCGGTCTCCACTTGCCACGGAAATTACATATTCTAATATTTTATGAGCCGCTTCCTCAATCGTTTCTTCTCCATCAATAATGGTCCCACAATTCAAGTCAATTGCATCATTCATTTTGTTGTAAACTTTACTGTTTGAGGCAATTTTAATCACTGGAGCAATTGGATTTCCTGTTGGTGTCCCCAATCCTGTAGTAAACAAGACAATATTAGCTCCCGCAGCAACCTCGGCGGTAGTGCTTTCAACATCGTTTCCTGGAGTACAAAGCAAATTTAAGCCTGGACCATTGGCCAATTCTGGGTAATCTATCACCGCAGCAACAGGTGAAGTACCCCCTTTCTTGGCTGCACCTGCAGATTTAATAGCATCTGTAATCAATCCGTCCCGTATATTCCCCGGTGATGGATTCATATAAAATCCCGAACCGTCTGCTTCAGCCTTCGCATTATAAGTCCGCATCAAATGGATAAACTTCTCAGCAGTACCTTCATCAATACAGCGATCACTCAACTCCTGCTCTACACCACATAATTCAGGGAATTCAGATAAAATTACTGAACCGCCCATCGTCACCATCATATCGGAAAGAAAACCTAATGCTGGGTTTGCGGATATCCCTGAAAAACCATCAGACCCTCCACATTCCAACCCAATACACAATTTGTCCAATCCTGCATCCTCTCGCTCTTGCTTATTTGCCTCCATTAAACCTGTAAATGTAGATTTAATAGCCTTTTGCATCAATTCCTGTTCTGTACCCTCAAATTGTTGTTCAAAAACAAACAATGGCTTGTCAAAATCAGGATCTCTTTTAGCAATTTCAGCCTTTAGGATGGATGCCTGTGCATGTTGGCAACCCAAACTCAGAACAGTGGCGCCAGCAACGTTTGGATGTGTGATATATCCAGCCAACAGACCACAAAGGGCGTCTGAATCCATCCGAGTACCACCACAACCCATGTCATGATTCAAGAATTTGACCCCGTCAACATTCGGAAAAAGCCTCTTACTCTCTTTATTAGCCCTAGCTGCGCTTAAATCTACAGCCAGCAGGTCATTAATAGATGCCCCACCTTTATATCTAGTTATCAGCTCATCAACCTCATCAGAATAATCTTTCGATTCAACCTGATAACCCAATTTTTCTTCCAAGGCCGACTTCAGCGTAAGCACATTTCTGTTCTCGCAAAACACCAAAGGAATTACCAACCAATAATTTGCAGTTCCTACGGTTCCATTACTTCGATGAAAACCTCTGAAAGTACGACCTTGAAATGCTGAAACATCTGGCTTCGTCCATTCCAATTTTCTGTTCCCTAATTTAAAATCATCTGCAGCATGTCTTAGATTGTTCACATCAAGTAACTCCCCCATTTCTAATGGCTCATTTACCTTTCCAACTAAAACACCATACATATAAATCTCATCGTCTTTTTCCAAAGCATCAATGGTGAATTTATGCTTGGCAGCAACTGCTCGCTTCAATACGATATCTTTCCCTTGAAATTTCAAAGAATATCCAACTGGTAAATCTCTAAGTGCTACCAGTACATTGTCTTTTGGATGGATTTGTAAAAATTCCAACTTCTCTTTTTCCATCTTTTTAAAGTTCAAATATTTGTTTCATCATCACCCATTTCTCCCCAGGCTTAGAGCCTGGAATGGATTGTTGATATTTCCACATCAATTGCTCCCAAACCTGAACGGCAGGATTCTCTGCATCCATTTTATCTTTCCTTTCAAAACTAAAGGAATCATCCACCTCCATAATCATAAACAACCGATTACCAAAACGATATATATCCATAACCGTAATTCCAGCATCGGTAATTGACTTTTTTATCGCTGCAGAAACCCTGGTATGATGGTCTTCATATTCAGCAATCATTTTTGGATCGTCAACAAGATCCAATGCCATCGCAAATCTTTTATTATTCATAATCACTAAATCAATGTCCTTGTTTAACAGATACCTGATTGCTCTTGTTTTGTGTTGCAAATAATGCCACAACCAAGAAACAAACCAAAACAACGAAATACCCATATTGCATATGTCCTGTCAAATCTGAAATATACCCCAAAACTGGCGGAAGTAAAGCTCCCCCAACAATAGACATAATAATTAAACTTGAGGCTGACTTCGTATCCGCACCAGTCCCTTCTACCCCAATTGCAAAAATCGTAGGAAACATAATAGACATAAAAAAGGCAATGGCAACCATACTATAAAGTGTGACAGCTCCAGTCCCAAAAATACAAATCAAGGTAAGACCTGCCGATATAATAGCATAATAGAGTAGCAGTTTAGAAGGCGCAATATATTTCATGAAGAATGTCCCAATGAACCTACCTAACATAAACACCAACCCCGCTACACCAGCATAATATTTTGCATCTTTGGCCTCTATTCCGGAAACTTCCACAGCATAAACTATTAGAAAGCTCAAAACACATACTTGAGCACCTATATAGAAGAATTGAGCCAAAACCGCCCATGCCACATTTTTATGCCTTAAAGCCTTTAAAAACCCGGTCTCTTCCTCTTCTTCTTTTACTTCTGGTAACTTTATAAAAAAGAAAATAAGTGCAACAACAAGAATAATCAACCCAAGGATTACATATGGTCCTTTTACGACTGCCGTTTCTGCCTGAATATATGCCAAACGCTCTGCATCACTCAGCGCCGAAACCTGTTCTACAGTAAGTGGATCTTCGGTCAAAATAAACTGCCCCCCGACAATCGGTGCAACAAAAGCAGCTAAGCCATTGAACGATTGGGCAAAATGCAAACGTTGGGTAGCCGTATGGGGATCCCCCAAAACTGTCATATATGGATTAGCAGCAGTTTCTAAAATCGTTATCCCGCAAGCAACGACAAATAAAGCCGTAAGAAAAAACATGTAACTCATCGTATTTGCAGCAGGAACAAAAAGAAAACAACCAACAGCAAAGAGAACCAAACCTACCAATATCCCCACTTTATAACCGTATTTTTGCATAATCAACCCTGCAGGAATACCCATCACCAAATAAGCAATAAATACCGCAGAATCTACTAAAGATGCCTGCAAATGGGTTAGACTAAATGCACTGCGTAAATGCGCAATTAATATCGGATCGAGATTGTGAATAAACCCCCAGAAAAAAAATAGGGAGGTGATTAAAATAATAGCAACGGTATTACTCCGATTGTTCATAGTGGGATTATAATTGAAAATCTAAATAAGGGATATTTTTATACAATATATTGAACTATCTTACCAATATTATAAACTATTTTACCATAATACTCCTTTATTATTCGTTTTTTATGAATAAATTCGACAATTATGATAATCAAACAACTTGCCGTACCAAAATCATCTAATCAAAGCTTTCAGATGCGAAGGGATTATTTCCCAAAGCATCAATCAATTTGGCATTATCATGAAGAAGTAGAATTAGTATTGGTAAAAAAAGGAGCAGGAACATTATTCATAGGTGACCGAATCAAAAATTTCCAACCCGGAGGATTAGTTCTGATACCTCCGCAGGTACCACACTATTGGCTATTTGATGAAAGTGAAGGCACAGAAGAATCTGATGAACCAATTGATTGTTTTGTAATTCATTTCAAAAATGAATTTGGAA
>Ga0181465_100495_pt1 | contig 15888 bp, 13 predicted proteins | sample InSIn3gowninarea_FD_119076 | JGI IMG/M metagenome (GOLD analysis project Ga0181465, IMG submission 119076) | Clean room microbial communities from NASA Spacecraft Assembly Facility at Jet Propulsion Laboratory, Pasadena, California, USA -... ... | reverse complement strand
TGATCGAAGATCTTATATCTTTTCCGATTATTCGCCCCGCAACGGGAACAACTATTACCGGGTTGTACAAGTGTTGGCAACAGGAGATAAAGTTTACTCTGAAGTAATTCATGTCAATAATACTGCTACAACATTCTTTGCCCGCATTTTTCCAAACCCCGCGGTTGATGTTGTACAAATAGTTTTAAGTGAAGATGCGAAAAAAGTAAATGGAACCATTCGAAGCAGTACCGGCCAACTGATGAAAAACGTCGTTTTCCCCGCGGGAAGAAGAACATATAGCGTAAACATAGATTCCTGGGCTGAAGGCGTTTACTTTGTTCAGTTGCAAGACATACCGACGGGCAACTTACGTGTCCTTAAATTCATTAAAAAGTAAATGCCGGCAAAAGGGCAAAGCGATACATTGGAACGATACGAGAATACAATGATGAGCCTTGGGTGTAAGTTTAACAACTGAAGTAGCGTGAAGCGCCTGGTAAAGAATACGAAGCACTTTCTTGTTTAACTTCTTTTCTCTCCTGTAAAAATGGCATGATATATGGCGGTGCGGTTATTTCAGCAAATGAAACCAGTAAATATTTAAATACGAGAAGCATTAATTGAGTTCATGATCAGATTTTTAATTGCCTTACTGTTTACAACTTCACCGGCTTTTATTTGCCACGCACAAAGGCTTGTTTTACCGGGCGCAAACCCCGATCCTTCGGTTGTAAAAATCGGCGATACTTATTGGGCAAGTGCTACGTCTTCTAATTGGTTCCCGGCTTTCCCATTATTCTATTCGAACGACCTGATAAACTGGAAGCAGAAAGGCTACATTTTTAATAAAAGACCTCAGTGGGCCGATTACTATTTTTGGGCGCCTGAAATCAGTTACGACAGTGGAAGGGTATACGTGTATTATACGGCCCACAAAAAGAATGGGAATTTGTGTATTGGTGTAGCTACTGCAGACAAGCCTGAAGGGCCTTATAAAGATCTTGGTCCCCTCGTTTGCCAGCAAGCTGGTTCTATCGACGCCTTTCCTGTAAGAGATACAAGTGGTAAATTATTTTTGATCTGGAAGGAAGATGCTAATAGCGTGAACAGGCCTACGCCTATTTGGGCACAGGAAATGAATGAGACGAGAACAGCATTGGTGGGCGATAGAATAGAATTATTCAGGAATGATGAGCCTTGGGAAAAGTCGCTCGTAGAAGGAGTTTCGTTGCTGCGACACGGGGATTATTACTATGCTTTTTATGCTGCAGCCGGTTGTTGCGGAACCCGATGCGATTATGTGTCGGGAGTGGCGAGGGCAAGAAATATTACCGGTCCGTGGGAGAAATATGACAGGAACCCTATTCTTGTTGATACCGGCAATTGGATCTGCAAAGGTCATGGCACACCGATAGAAAGGAATGGCAGGTTCTTTTTCTTTTATCACGGCTACGACAGGGTTACGAGTGCATTTACCGGGCGGGAGGCGCTATTGCAGGAATTCAGGTTCACGCCGGATGATTGGGTTGAATTTGTAAATCCAGCGTTAGGCAGGGTTCAAAGAAATGAGGTAATGGTCGACGACTTCAACAAGAGCAAATTGAACGAAGCCTTTCAATGGAGCGTTTTCGATAATCCGAAATATGTGTTGAACGATGGAACCCTGCAGCTTTTTGCTTCACCTTCCACATCGGGAAGTTTTATTGGTCAACGAATAGCAAGTGCCGATTATACTGCCACCGCTACAATTGTTCCCGGTAAATCAAATGCGCTCGCCGGTCTTGCCGCAATTGGCGATGATAAAAATGTTTTGGCGGTCTTATTAAAAGACAATCAAATTCAAATTTTAAAAGTTCAGGATGGTAACGACACGCTGAGGGCAATAACGAGGATCCCTCCAAGGGAAAAAGTTTATCTGCAAATGAGGGTTACCACGCCGTATTATGTCTCTTTTTATTATAGCCTGAACGGCACTAATTTCATTGCACTGAACGAAAGTCCGCTCCGCGGAGTTTTTCTGCCGCCCTGGGATAGTCCGCCTCGTGCCGGCTTGATCTCAAAAGGTAGTCCGCAGGAAAAAGCCGTTTTTGACCAATTTGAAATTCGCGCCGGCATCTCCAACTCTTTCGACATTACAAGAGAAAACAGGTTACAAAACGCACTCGAGTTATTCCTCTACGTATTGGTTGCTGTATCCATTGCCTCCATCGCTTTCTTTATCTTCCGAAAAAGGGATAGGCAAAAAACTGCCAGGACGAACACTAAAAGTAGGGTAAAAGAAGCCGAGGCGCACGAGGTAGAACGCTGAGGGTAACGGCGAGATGCGGTGGAAGCAAAGGTGACAGGCGCAAGCCTGACGGGCTAATGGATTATTAACTGAATGGGAAGTAGCAACTATACGAATATCTATTTTGTTTAACTACAGTTTTTTCTTTTGGTGCCAACAGTAGCAATTCTGTTCATCATCGTTGTGTCACTCACTTGTACGGTTGTTTTTCAATTCGCCCACTTGCGAGCGATGCCAGGTAAAGAACATGAAAGCACCACCCACAACTCATTGCCCCGTTGCTTTAAAAACGACCAATAGAGAGGTGAAAGTACAAGTGAGTGACACAACGATGTCGAATAAAGGAACTCAAGCTTGCTACAAAAAAATCCAGCGGTGCGAACAAACAAGGTTGTTTTCGATTGATTATTCGATCTTGTTTTAGTTCGGAAAAATGCTCAATGCTCAACTTTCAATGTTCAATTACTAACAAAGACCACTGACGACGGACGACCGACGACCCACGACTCTCACAACTGACAACTCATCATTCACCACTCACCCTAAAACTCATCCTTTCTTGCCGCCGATATTGGGCAAAAAGCCGGTGAGAATTCCTATCAAGGGCAGAAACGAACAGACCTTAAATACATAATTAATACTGGTATGGTCTGCAAGGGCGCCTAATAATGCCGACCCTATTCCGCCCATACCGAAAGCAAAACCAAAGAATAATCCGGCGATCGTGCCCACTTTTCCTGGAATTAACTCCTGTGCATATACCAGTATTGCCGAAAAGGCAGAGGCAAGAATGAAACCGATGAAAACGGTAAGCACACTGGTCCAAAACAACGATGCATAGGGAAGCGCTAAAGTAAAAGGTGCGGCTCCTAATATCGAGAACCAAATGATATATTTACGGCCGAAGCGATCCCCTAACGGACCGCCAAGCAACGTGCCGGCCGCCACGGCAAATAAGAACACGAACAGGTACACCTGCGAGCTTTGAACCGATACGTGAAATTTATCGATCAGGTAAAAAGTGTAATAGCTCGACATAGAGGCCAGGTAGAAATATTTCGAGAAAATAAGAACCAGTAAAATGATGATGGAAATATTTATCCCTTTCCGCGATATGAATGGCCTTCCCTCGGAGTGAGTTGCGTGGCTCTTTCCCTTAATGCGGTGTTTATTATTGCTATACCATTTGCCTACAGTTATCAGCAAAATGATCGCAAGCAGTGCCAGTAACGAGAACCATAAAATATTGGATTGTCCAAAAGGAATGATCACGGCGGCAGCCAGTAACGGGCCAAGTGCACTGCCTGCATTACCACCAACCTGGAAAATTGATTGCGCTAAACCTCTTCTTCCACCACTCGCCATAAATGCCACCTTACTTGCCTCCGGGTGAAACACCGACGAACCCAGCCCGATCAACGCTACTGAAACCAGTAAGATCATATAGCTTTGGTTTAAAGCAAGTACCACCAGCCCGATCAACGAAAGTCCCATTCCCACAGCAAGAGAAAATGGTTGCGGTTTTTTGTCGGTATAAAAGCCCACAAAAGGTTGCAATAGCGAGGCAGCCAGTTGAAAAGTAAATGTAATTAGTCCCACCTGTGAAAAGCTTAACCGGTATGTTTCTTTCACCATCGGGTAAATGGCGGGTATCAACGATTGGATAGTATCATTTAATAAATGCGAAAAACTGATTGTCAACAGGATGGAAAAAACCGTTTTCTCCGCCATGTTTTCTGCAACTACGACTGTTTCTTCTGCTATGCTGCTTTTCATATTCCCTTTTTCAGCCGGCAAAGTTAGTGGTAAAGCAAAAGCGGTTGAATGAATAGTAGCAATATTCAACTTTCTTTGATTCAATTATCTTTATCTAAACTTTCCGCTATGATTATTACAGTGTTCGGTGCAACCGGCCAGGTAGGTAAACGAATTGTTCGATATGCACTGGCGAAAGGCCATGCCGTTCGGGCGTTTGGAAGAAACGTGACCGGCCTTATTGATGAAGATATCCGCGTCAATAAGCTCGAAGTAATTAAAGGATTTGTATTTGAAGAAGATGATGTGTATAAGGCGGTAAATGGGGCCGATGCTGTGCTATCTGCATTGGGTGGCGGGTTTGATGGAGTGGACAAAACCCGTAGCCTTGGCATTAAAAACATTGCTTCACAAATGCAAAAAGCGGGTGTACAGCGAATAGTCGCGCTGGGGGGATCTGGTACATTGGAAGCTCGTGGCGGCGGCTTTATAATGGAACAACCGGGTTTTCCCAACGAGTTTCTTCCTGTTGCACGCGAACACACGCAGGCATTCCTGAACTTGCAGCAGTCAGACCTCGACTGGACTTTTGTTTGCGCTCCTACTATCAATGATGAAGATGCAACCGGTAACTATATTACCAATGATACTTACCCACCCACGCCTAATAAAAATTTTATAGCAGCCGGCGACATTGCTGACTTTATGATCAAGGAAATAGAGCAGCCAGGGCATGTGAAGCAACGGGTGGGGATGTCCGCCGCGTAGAAGTGAGTGGTGAATGGTGAGTTGCGAGTGGGTAGAAAGTAGCGAGAATTGACTAGGGTTTAAGGCCGAAGGTGGAAGTTGGAAGGCAGAAAAGGCGTTTTTGGTAGTCGGCATTCTACCATTATTTAACATCGTTGCGTCGCACACTGCAACATCCGGATTAAATAATGGTCGTTTTTCAAGTTGTTTTTTTGCTAAAACATTACCGCGATTAAGAGTAGCTGTTTTGTCCATCTGCATTCTACTATTCCTCTATGAACAATTTTTAACCAACAGTTCCTTATATCCATAAGTATTGTCTTCTTGCCTGTCAAATTCTATATCCGGCAAAATGCCTAATACAATTTCGGCAGTTGTATAAACAAATGAACCTTCTTTTAAATGCCCGCCGAGCGTTTTGCCGGTTCCGTCGCTTATTGCGATATGTAAATGTGAACCTGACTCTGCCAGCGTTCCTGTGAGTGAAACAATTTCAAATTTTCCCGTAATCGTTTCTGCGACAGGCTTATTTGCGTACCGGATTACTGCCTGTTCCAGGCTTCCAACACAGGTGATGATGCAAGCTGCTTTTATGTTATGTTCTTTCACATAATTATCTAATGAAGCTTTTATGTCTTCACCAGGTGTTAAGCGAATTGCAACGGCTTTTATTGCTGAGAGATTTTGCATGAGAATGTTTGTCTTCATTAGGAATGAAAATTTCAGCAAGTAACTTGATACACCTTATTCCCTTTATCCAGAAACCTGCCCCAAAGCCGGTTGTATGCATGAACATTCAAAGTCTTTCTGTTTTGGTTGTCATACACCTCATGGTCCTGGTTCACCCATTCAAATATGCCACCGTATAAATTTTTTACATTCTTGTATCCGGCTTTCGTAAGCTTTTCAGTAATGTCTTCACTTCGCTTTCCGATCGCACAGTACACGACAATAGGCTTCTCTTTAGGAATGTTCTTTACATGTGAAAGATCAAAGTTTTTATAGCCGACAAACTTAGCATTTGGCAGATGACTAACACCATATTCCTCCTCTTCTCTGGCATCCAGAAACACATATTCCCTGGTTGTCTTTGCCGCATCAGCTACTGTAATTGTAGGAACATCTCCAGACAGCATAGTCTTAAGAACAAAATTGAATGTTTTACTTTTTACTTGTGCTGTTGCAGATACCATAGTTATTGCGATGCATGTTAATGTTATAAATAGTGTTATCGCCCCGGTCTTCACTGGCTGAATTTTTCTAGTTTCATCTTTGCGTCCTCTGCGTTCACTTTTGTATTTCTTTGCGTTTATCATTGCTTTACATCAGGCTCTTATTCTGCCAGAACATCTTTTTGCGTCGCCAACTCGCCAGGATTAACTTCGCTTGAATCGGGCCATTTTCGAATTTTTGTAAAGGGCAGTTTCAAGAGATTGCCAATAGTTAGTTCGTCGACGTTGCAATATTGAGGAACGCCTGTAACGATTTTCTCTTGGGGGACATTGAGGCGAATGGTTTTGTGTAACCGGTCCCAGAAAGAGAAGATGACCGAGTAATTGCTGTCTGTTTCGCGGCGAACAACAGAATGATGAATTCCGTGCATTCTTGGCGTTACGATCATCTTATTTAACAATTTTTCGATGCTGAAAGGCAACTTCCAGTTGCTGTGGTGAAACTGCGTGGCTCCTTCAAAAACGATCTCGTACAACAGCACAGTTAATGGAGTTGCACCGGACAAAAAAACGAAAGCTCCGCGGTAAAAAACAGAACCAATCAACTCGCCGAAATGAAAACGGATAGCAGTGGTAATATCAAGGTCTGGATCGCTGTGATGAACCACATGAAAACGCCATAATAATGGGATCTTATGGTTTATTACGTGCCAAAGGTAGTTCGTATAGTCGAGCAGTAAAAAAGCAACAAGACCTTTAAAAACCGGATGTGCTTTATATTGATTATTCAGCCCAAATTCCGTCTTTTGGTTTTTATGAGCAAGCCAAACCATAACCGGCAAAAACAGGAACCGGAGCAAAGTAAAAGCAGGAATGGCCACGACTGAATTAACCAATATTCTTCTCGAACGACGTTGAACCCTTTTACGTAATGGCCGCCTTCCTTCTGCTATAAAAAGCAGCACAAAGACGCCTGCAAGAATTGGTGAGCCTTTAAAGTCAAAGACACGTTTTATTATACTCATAAAAAATAAGTTATTACCGACAGTTAGTGAAACGTCAAAGGTGAAACGATTTTGGGTGTTTGTCCAATTCACCATTCACCATTTACCATGCATTGTCGTTCACTAAAGAAGTATTTCCGAAATTAAAACATAAGGTGCGTCCATATTTGCTGATCATGTTCTGTTTTTCTTTTTTTCTTGGTAAAAAAAGAAACAAAAAAATCAAGACTGTCGAAAAAAGGCTAAAAATAGACAGCTCGGGCTAAAATGAAAATAAGTCACAACGGAAGAATAAGATCCGGCTTTAGGAGGACTTAAAACCTATAAACACCCCCAGGCTTCAGTAACATCTATTTCATTTCTTAACGCCCGAACTATCCATTTTCTTAACGCCTTTTTTCGAAGGTCGGGGAAAGAGCCCCGTCGGGAAGAACATATTGAAGAAAAATGATCTGACGACTTGACGTATGTTTAAAGGATTAGGCATGAAAACCAAATGTTGCAGCGCCACAGTAGTACAGAAGCTTAATCAGGGAACGGGGAAAGGAATGAGCTGTTTCATTCCTTTCTTGAATTTTCGTCGTCTATCCGGCTTCTTCGGCGGGAGTTACTTTCTTTTTTTCAAGAAAAAGAAAGTAACAAGCTTGCTTGTAAAAAGGCTTGAAATTAAACAGCGTCTTAACATAGCAGCTTATCTAAACGACATTCATTCACCATTCACCCTCACTACTGACAACCCGCTATTGCCCATTCACCTTTCACCCGTAGTATCGGATGGGGGAGATGCCATAAAAAGATACAGTACAAGGGAGTGACACAACCAGAGATTCATAAAAATCTTTTGCTGGCACCTAAAAAATACATCTATGTTTTGAACGAATTTAATGAAAAATAAAAAAGCCAACTGTTACGTTGGCCTCTTTTATTTTCCAAAGGTTAGCCCATTTAGTCGTGCTCGAATTCTGAAGAATCGAGGTCATTTAAATTTAGCAGAAGCTTGTTGTAAATGTCGGTGTTTGATGCGGAAGAGATTTCTATAACGCCATTTGTTCGGGGAGCACTGTTTAGCATTGTTTCAGTTATTCCTTTTGTTAGCAATGAAAGATTAAGGGTTGTGAGCGATTTATAAACTGAGTTGTCGCTTACGACCACATTTTCTTTTTCGGCTTTAATTTCTGTTTCCGTGTTCACAGTAAATACGACCGGTATATTAGTAGTTCCTGAAGTAAAGGTTCCATTTAATTGTAGTGCTGGCTCGCCCTGGCTTTTGTTAAGTACAATTTTAAATTCGACCTCACTGTAAATGCCGCCTGGAAGCGTGATGGTTCCTAAAGGACTGGCAGCATCTTTAATAAGATCGACCCGTTGTTGCGATTGAGATTTGAACTCCACTTCCGCGTTGCTTGCCGATTTTGCTTCAAACTTTATTTGTGTTGTAAAGCCCGATCCTGCTGTCCAACTTATCGTTGCGTTTTGTGCAACCCGTTGGTTAAGTGTAGCAATCCTGTTTATTGACTGTAGCTGGAAATTAATAGCACTGCCCGCATCGGCCGCATCATTTGTTTTGCTGCAGCCTGTAAAAAATAGTTGCGATACAGTTACTGAAACCAGGAGAAGTGCACGGTATTTCATAACTGAAACGATTAATTGTTGAACATGTTTTATAGATGTAAAAATCGGGTGGACGCCCCTTTAATTGTAATAGATTTTGCTGAACCCGGTATTTCTGTAGCTGAACAGTAATCGATGCGGTGCGGTGAAGAATCTTAGATCCGCTTTGAAAAACGACGACGCTTTAGCTCCGTCGGCAACAGTTAGACAACTTGCCCTAACTTGTATTAAAGCTGTTTTTTCATTGTTTGCCGTACTATTGTAAAATGAAACAAGGAACCGGAACAACCAATACTTTACCATGAAAACATTTTTAAAATGGTTCACACTCATTGTTGCATTGCTGGTGATCTTCTATGTTTTGGGTCCGAAACCTGCACAACCTGAATATAAGACCGACCTGCCCAACGTTCCTTCAAATGCGGAAAAACTGGAGGCATATATAAAGGCCAACGAGGCCATTCATAAAATAAAATGGGATAACGAAGCGAGGATTGTTTGGGCAAACGATTCAGCCAAACAGAAGACTGCATATTCCATTGTTTACCTGCATGGCTTTTCTGCTTCCCAAGGCGAGGGCGAACCTGTTCACCGTAACATTGCCAGGGCCTTTGGTTGTAATTTATATTTATCGCGCCTTGCTGAACACGGCATCGATACCATTGATCCCATGATACGTCTTACAGCAAATGAATACTGGGAATCTGCCAAGCAGGCGCTGGCGATAGGAAAACAATTGGGTGATAAAGTAATTCTTGTAGGAACTTCAACCGGTGGAACCAATGCCTTGCAATTGGCTGCAGCATATCCGAATCAAATTGCTGCGTTGGTTTTACTAAGTCCCAACGTTGCAATTAATAACGATAAAGCTTACCTGCTGAATAATCCGTGGGGGTTGCAAATAGCGAGGTTGGTAACAGGCGCTACTGCTATAACCGCGAAAGACAAGCGGCCCATTTACAAAAAATACTGGTATAATCATTATCCCTTTGAACCGACAGTGGAATTGGAAGAAATGCTGGAGACGACAATGACAAAGGAAACGTTCGAAAAGATACAACAGCCAACGTTGATGCTTTATTATTACCGCGATAGCATTCACCAGGATAGTGTGGTAAGTGTTCCGGCGATGTTACAGATGTTCAGCCAGCTGAAAACCCCTGCAGATAAAAAGATTAAGAAAGCGATGCCTAATACAGGCGATCACGTAATTGGTTCCTACATAAAATCCGGCGATGTTGAAGGCGTACAACGTGAGATAGAAGCGTTTTTGGAAAGGGTGATGGGGTTAAAAAAGGTAAAGGCGTAAGCTATAAATTCTAAACAAAGAGGTTAATAGTGCCGAACAGCGTTACAACCGATCGTGAAAGCGAGGCGTGAATAAGTAAGAAACTTATTCCTTCTTCAACTTGTATTTTAACCCAGGAACTTATTTCCTATAATGATTCAACCCGTAAATTCATTCACAAACAATCATATACTCATGCCTGCTTTTTTCAAACGACAGATCCTTGTGGTTTCCTTCATTACCTCTTTTATAAGCGCATTTGCACAGAAGCAAAATGCCATCATGCCGGGGGAAGTATGGCCTGATACCGATGGGAAACATATACAGGCCCATGGTGGAGGCATTATAAAAATAGGTAAAACCTATTACTGGTACGGTGAAGAACGTTCTAAAGGATTAGATACCAACTACCGTTACGTTAGTTGTTACTCATCCAACGATTTGATGAACTGGAAGTTTAGGAACGATGTAGTTAAAATGACCGACCCCGAGAACCTGGGAAGGAGATGGGTATTGGAAAGACCGAAGGTTTTTTATAATCAAAAAACAAAGAAGTATGTAATGTACTTTCATCTCGATAATAGTACTTATAAATTTGCAAGGGTCGGCATTGCTATTAGCGACAAGCCGAATGGCCGATTTACTTATGTAAAAAGCTTTCGTCCCCTCGGTCATGAAAGTCGCGATATTGGCCAGTTTATTGACGACGATGGTACTGCTTACCTCGTTTTTGAAGACAGGCCTTTTGGCTTTCGTATTGCAAGGCTTTCCGAAGATTATATGGACGTTGAAAAAGAAATGACCCTTGTAAAAGCGCACATGGAAGGTGGTGCAATTGTGCACTACAATGGTTTGTATTACTCCATCGGTTCTGCGCTAACCGGATGGAAAGCAAATCCGAATAAGTATTCTACAGCACCAACGTTAGAAGGTCCGTGGACTGAATTTAAAGACATAGCCCCTCCCGAGACCAATACCTATGGTTCACAATCTACGATGCTTATAAAGGTGGTTGGTAAAAAATCTACAACGGTAATTTTTATGGGCGATGTATGGAAACCTTCCAGCCAATGGGATTCCCGTTATATCTGGATGCCGGTTCAAATTGGGGAGGGTAAGCTATGGGTACCCGAACCAAAACCGTGGACACTGAACGTTAAGACAGGCGAATGGAAATATGTACCCGAAAACGCAATGAACAATAAGAAAAGCGATTAAGACTGTGGCAGTTAAGTGGCTTCCTGGGTGGTACATTTAAGGCGGGATTTGGGAGGTCGGCTTTTCAATAACTATTAAACATTGTTGCGACGCTCCGTTCAACCGTCTCTTCGCTATTTAGCCAAATGTTTTAGGAACGCTCCCGGCGCGAAGTTGGTTGTGTTTTTCCTGTGGCAGAAGGTGTTAGGCCTGTATGCGTACCAAGCCAGGTAGCGTGCCGAATGTGACGAGCCACTATAAAAACCTCACTCATGTTGTGATAAGAAAACAAAAGTACAGAGTGAGACCCGGCAAAAACCGGGGTCTGCCGCAAGCGAGATGGAGACCAACAAAAGAATTATTATTAAGCATTGTTGTGTAACTCACTTGTACTTTTGTTTTCATTATTGAACAAAAGGATTAAAATAAAAAAGATTTCCATGAAGTTTATTATGAAGAATTTGTCATTCGCGGTATTGTTGTTCTTTAGTTTTTTACAGGCAGTTCCCGCTGCAGTCGTTGATACTGTGGCAACCTATAGTCCCTCAATGAAGAAGAACATTAAAGCGGTAGTGATCACTCCAGATAATTATAAAGGAGCTGCCGAATTACCCGTCGTTTATTTATTGCACGGCTATAGTGGAAATTACGCAGACTGGATCACAAAAGCGCCAGGCTTCGAGAAGGCGGCCGACCTTTACAACATGATCATTGTTTGTGCGGATGGCAACAATAGCTGGTACTGGGACAGCCCGGTCGATGAAAAATATAAATACGAAACGTACGTGTCAGGCGAGTTGGTAAAATGGGTGGATGATCATTATAAAACGATCAAAGGCCGTGAGGGCAGGGCTATTACCGGTTTAAGTATGGGAGGCCACGGAGCCTTATACCTGGCCTTTAAACACCAGGATGTTTTTGGTGCGGCCGGAACGATGAGTGGGGGTGTAGATATTCGCCCATTTCCAAATAACTGGGACATGGCGTTACGGCTGGGGAAATATTCCGAGCAGCCCGAACGCTGGGAGAAAAATACCGTTATTAATATGCTACACCTGCTTACTCCCAACTCACTTGCATTGCTCATCGATTGCGGCACCGAGGACTTCTTTTACAGGGTCAATGAAAACCTGCACCAACAACTCCTGCTGCGAAATATTCCACATGATTACATCAGCCGCCCCGGCGCTCACAACTGGAATTATTGGAGCAATTCGATCAATTACCAGTTGTTGTTCATGAACACCTATTTTAAGAAAGCCAAAAAGTAGCAACAGATTTGCGAATTAAAAAGCCCTGAAAAGTATACGGTGGAGTATGATGAGAGGTATGTGTGGGATTAAGATCGATCGTACGTCGCCCTTTCAGGGCTATCATGCATGATCGGATTTTCATACGGCTGCGCCTCATGTTGTGATATCTTTCGTTTCATAGGGCCCCGCCCTATGCTATGATATCTTGCCCTTCCAGGGCGACGAGAAGTCGAATTAAGAAACAGGGAGGTTCGAGTTATCAGCAATATCAGAAATGAATCTGTTGCTGGGAGGCGGACAAATGATGGGATATCCCCTTTAAAATAATTTTTACTTTATATTTATAGGTTATAATAACTTACGATAAACTAACCCATTTATTCATATGCAGCTTGCCACAAATGAAACAACATCGAATGCATCGGTGAAAGGTTCAGGAAATCTTTTAGGTATTTCTTTAATAGCAGCCCTTGCCGGTTTTATATTCGGATTTGATACGGTTGTTATCTCTGGTGCAAATCTTCCCATAAAAAATCTTTGGCACACCTCGCCCTGGTTTCACGGTTTTTTTATTATGTCTATGGCTTTATGGGGCACTGTTGTCGGGGCATTATTTGGTGGCATTCCTACCGAGCTATACGGACGAAAAAAGGTTTTGTTGTGGGTGGGTGTTCTGTTTAGTCTTTCCGCTATAGGTTCAGCTTTTGCGCCAGGCCCGTACTCTTTTTCATTTTTTCGTTTTATTGGTGGTTTAGGTATCGGTGTTTCGTCTGTGGCCGCGCCAACTTATATCTCAGAAATTTCCACCCCTGCTACAAGGGGGAGGCTCGGCGCTATGTACCAGTTTAATATCGTATTTGGAATATTGGTAGCTTTTCTTTCCAATTATTTTTTTGAGGGTATGGGTGGGGCAAACTCGTGGCGCTGGATGCTGGGAGTGATGGCAATTCCCTCTCTTATTTATACAGTAATGGTCTTTGGTATTCCCGAAAGTCCGCGTTGGTTAATAGCCAAGAAAAATGATTTGACAACTGCCGCAAAAGTTTTGCTGCGATTGGGAGTTTCAAATGTAGAAGAAGTGATTTCGTCCGTCACCACAAGTATTAAGCACGAGACTTCCGCTGGCCACACTTCGCGATTTTTTAGCTCCAAATATAAAACGATACTTTGGCTCGCGTTTATGGTTGCTTTTTTCAACCAGCTATCCGGAATCAACTTCATTTTGTACTATGCTCCTGAAATCCTCGAAAGGGCAGGGCTTGCTTCAAAAGAATCGCTTTTAAATTCAATCGCTATAGGCGGCACCAACCTTATTTTTACTTTCGTTGGGCTTTATCTTATTGATAAACTTGGTAGAAAAACTTTATTGACCATTGGGTCGGTCGGCTATATTGTAAGTCTTGCTATGGTTGCGTGGGCATTTTATTCGCATGCAAGTCCTACATTTTTATTGGTTTTCCTGTTGCTTTTTGTCGCTTCTCATGCAATTGGGCAGGGTGCTGTCATCTGGGTATTTATATCCGAAATTTTTCCAAACAAAGTAAGGGCTACGGGGCAATCGTTCGGCGCTAGCGTGCACTGGGTGTTTGCAGCCTTGATCACGCTTCTAACCCCGGTGTTCTTAGACGCCCAGAACGGGATTTTTAAAGATAACCCATGGCCTATATTCGCCTTTTTCGCGTTCATGATGGTATTGCAGCTGATCTGGGTACTAACAAAGGTTCCGGAAACAAAAGGAGTTTCGCTTGAGCAACTGGAGCGGCAATTAGTAAAGGAGAATTAATGACCAGACGCTTCACTTGTCTTTCGTCGCTATTTGCTTACAACAGTCGGCTTGAAAAAGGATTTTTTGAGGTTGAGGTGATCTACTGTTGTAGCAGAAGTTAATATGCGGGCTGGCAGAAAAGCTACTAAAAGTACAAGTGAGTGACACAACGATGTTTAATCAGGGCTCTTTCCGCCGGCTCACAAATAAAAAATAAGTTAGCCGACCGACTAACCATTCGGCTGTTGCTGCCGTTGCAAAAATTATAACATCTGCTTGACGGAAGTAACTGAAAACGGAGAACTCTGTTTCGCTACACGACACAAAAAAACCCCTCTTGTCGAGGGGTTTAATATTAAGTAGCTTCCCGCTTAAATAACAGCTTATAATGGAAGAAAATCTATTTTGCCTTCTTGGCTCGGGGTGTGTTCCAGAAAATAAACGTTCCCCTGTTAGTTGCGCTGATAAGATCAACGGCTCCATCTTTATTGAGGTCGACAGCAGTAATTTGGGAACCTGCGCCTGAACGATTGTGAATGAGTTCAGGAACAAATTCTGCTCCGCCGGGTGCATTTTTATTGCGAACGGTGTGATACCAGTAAATTACGGGAGCTCCATAAGCATCAGGATCGAACATGTTGTCGAGGTGCGTGAAAAAACGTTTACCGACTATATAATCCATGACTCCGTCTCCGTCTATATCGGCAAACGTCGATCCATGTCCTTGCGAGAATGTAACATTACCTACGCTTTTTTGCGAGTAATCGTCGTTGATCATATGTCGCACAAATGTGATATTCCCACTTGCGTCTCTTTTTTGTTCGAACCACGCAAGGCCAAAGCCGTGTACATTTAAATTGCTGACAACATCATTCAAGCCGTCGCCATTGGCATCGTAAACGGCCATGAGTGCGCCGCCCACATTGCTCGCCCTGTTTTTATAGCGCCCAAACGGATACGGATGATACTTCCAGGTTACGTCTTTACTAAGTGTTGCCGGTTGTTCCCACCAGCCGTTGGTGCCTACGAAGTCCACACGTCCATCTCCGTTGATGTCCCCCGTTCCAACGCCGTGAGCGAGGGCATAGCCTTTTGCGGATATGTTGTATTCCGTCCAGGTCTTCCCTGCGTCGATCTTTGCATACCTGTATTGACCTTGCGAGCCATACACCAGCTCGCGTTTGCCGTCTTTATCTATGTCGGTAAGGATAGTGGTTTCACTTTGGGTAGGAGGTATTGGCTTATAAGTAGACCAACGCCTTGACTCTTTCCCCGGGTTGATGTAAACCGCGGGAGAACCCCAGCCGGTAATTACGTCAGGCCATCCGTCGCCGTTCACGTCGTAGGCGAACTGGTGATTAATCGGCGTAAATTCTTTCGAAGGCCCCACTGCAATGGCGGGATAAATTTCTTTGTAATGTGTATAGTCTGGTCCAAAATAAATGTATGCGCCAGATACTACATCCATGTAGCCATCTTTGTTGAAATCTGCCGCATCGGCACCCCACGAGTAGTAAAAATCGCTGATGCGCTGTACTTTGAACCTTGGTGACGATTCTTCTTTTGGCGTGTACCTGATTGAAAGGTCCTTGTACATCACGTCTTTAAACCTCACCTCACCATCGCCCGAAACGTACAAGGCGACCGGACCAAACCCTGTCATGGCCGACTCGCCATCAACAGCTCCGCCAACTTCTCTACCATCATTTAAAAAGCTGCGAATTACGTTTGTTTCGATAAACACCTCTATCTCGTTCCAGTTATTTGGACGGTAGTCTGTATTTGGAGCACGCAACGCTGCATCTGCAGGCGGCGGAGCAGGCGCCG